>OHCS01000259.1_pt1 | contig 33387 bp, 22 predicted proteins | sample 1566741 | NCBI WGS metagenome assembly OHCS01 (sample SAMEA3879604, study PRJEB24766) | human gut metagenome | biome: human-associated habitat; feature: feces | place: USA | collected 1985/1987 | reverse complement strand
CTTATTGAGGGACAGAAGAAAGAACGCCATGAAGAATATTCCGACCACGACTAGGTGTAGCCATATTGCATAAAGGGTGACACCATCTCGGATATAAGGTGTAGCCCTTTACTTATCGGGTTATATTCTTTTCTGGTTATATCGGGAAAGTATTCGGAGGAAAAATATTATTTTCACACATAAAGCGCATGAAAGATATTATTTTTATTTAAGATACAACAGTCATTGCATCCCTTTTTGTAATTCTGTCCCCTTTTCCTTTCTTTCCGCACTTCTTTAATAAGGAATGCTTGCGTTCTTTCTTTTTCCCCCACCGTTGGGCGGAAAGAAAGGAATCTGAGACAATAGAATTATCATTTTGTCAACTATGACAAAATGATTTTTATAGGTCATTTTCTGAAAAAACGATTAGTCGTGCGGCTGAGGATTCGGATTGGTATGCGCTTCATAAACTTTGAAATCAGCCAACTGTAGGCTTTCATCTTTAAGTCCGTTATCGGGTCTGTCGGATGCACTTTGCATTTTCCGCCCCAGACTGCGATAAATACCAAATTTATTCCGGATACTTGTCGCCCCCTTCCTCCATAAGTCTACATCTGCGAAAGATTGGTCGGCAAGCACTTTCCCATCGCTGATACGGGTCAGTTTGATGCGGAATGTGCCATGATGGGTATAATGCATTTCTGTCTCCACTTGTATCCATTCATCTTCAAAGTCGGCAAGCGGAAGGTTGTCTATAATAATACCCTTGCCGGACGTTCGTGTGTCGCCTGTATGAATTACTTGTACACGCTTATTCCCTCCGTCTTCATCGCAACGGGTACTGATAGTAATGAGTGGTGCGCCATTATTACCTTCCTGCGCCTTCAGTTGGTGAAGATGACAGAACTTGGTGGTGGGTTGGAAACCTTTGGGTATGCGGAGTTTCCATTCCAGCCGTTGCCACTCGTTCCAGTTTCCGTTCAGATGATACCAATCATGGTTTGTCTGGCTTTTCATCTCATTGCGCTGGCGGTCACTCAGTAATCTTCCCCGGTCACTGTCCAAAGCCCCGGCATTGGCATGATTGGTGAATTTGAAAACATATTGCTGCAGGGCAGCATCAAAAAGAACTTCACAATGCACACCGTCATAATGGTCGTTTTTCGAGATATTGGGATGTTCGGAATAGTCCCAACCCAAGGCACGCATATATTCGTGTATAGCTCTATAATCTTTTCCCGTTAACTCGCGAGAGGCTTGCATACCTCCCTGAAAAACATAGTCGGAACGGACAGGGGAAGGTAACTGCACGGTAGCCCCATATCCAATGGCTTGCAATGCAGATTCGCCCAAACGCTCCTTCAATTGCGCCAGATAAAGACTTCGAGGGGCAACCGGAGTATCATGCGAGTCGAAAACACCTACCGGCAACGTAGGACCGGACTGATTGAAGGGACGACGCAACGGAGTACTTTCTCCTTTACTGCCTATTACCCAGTTATAAGTGCCCGGGGGAATCTGATTTACATAACTCTTCGCCAAGCAATTCCAGGCAACAGACCAGGCTGTGCCCCAACCATGACCGGAACCCATGGAACCACGGTTCTTGAAATCAATACCTCCGCCCGGTAAATTACAATTGTCAAGCAATAAACCTGTACTCCAGCGTTGATGTCCTTCTATACGGCCATTTCCTTTGAAGTTGCAATTAAGGAATACAATAGGCCCTGTTTGTCCGGCGCCAAGTGCCACAAACCAGATGTTATCTCCCTCTACCGAACAACGGTCAATCAGAATTTGTCCTCCGTTCGGTGCAAACTCCGCCGGTTTGGAAGCTCCCTGGTGCAAAGCCCTTCTGATTACGTTAATCTGCTGCAAAGTAATTCGTCGCCCGCCTACACCTATACTCTCCATGGTTTCCAATGCATTGATGTCCTTTGCCCAACAGTCTTCTCCGTTGATTCTTAGTGCATAATATAATGCTTTCCCGTGATTGACCGCTTGTGCGGGTGACTCGATACGCAGATTCTCCACACCGCACTGACGGAGGCGTTGTATGTTATTGGTCACTACCAATGTAGTATTGTCATCGGTGAATTTCGCATCGTAAGAGTCTACCAGCGGGACACTCAGCACAATTGTATTTCCTTCAATACCTGCAATGGTCCGTTCGGCAATCAGTTGTCGTCCTGCCTTTATCCAGGTCTGAGGTTTTCCGTCACGAACCAAATCATTCATTTTCATATATTTGATCCATTTTTCGGTTACGGGTTTGCGTATTTCTATATTGTCGCCGACAGAAAGTTCGGAAACATCAGTTACCGTCAAACGATATGAACCGGCAGGGATGTACTTGTCAGTCACCTTTATGCTTTTTTCATCCGGAGCAGCTTCGCCTAAACGATTACCCGCACGTTGGCGGATGCCGTTATTCACCACGATTGCTGTATGCTTATCTCCGGTCATGACGATAACGCTTCCACTCGGATCACTTCCGCTACCGCGCAATACGACACCATCTGTCATTATCTGAAGAGAACGGTTACATACGTAACGTCCCGGTGCCAACAGAACTGCACCCCGAAAGCCATCGGCATCTTTGGGAAGTGCGGAAACCATATCAATGGCTTTTTGAATATAATCCGTGCAATCTTCATTTTCTCCTAAAGGATGTACGGTCAGTTTTGCCGGAACGTATGGCAAGGTTACACCACCGCCCTTATATCCGGCATGTGAAAAGTCGATAATCCGGTCACCTCTCTTAGTGGCTTTATACACTAACTTTCCGTTAGCATCCGAATAAACCCACTGGCTTTTGCCTGTTGATTCCTGCCCCATAATGGATAAGGGGAAAAGAAGGCATAGTAGATAATAAATGTTCTTCATTCTTTGTCTTATTCAATAAAGTTAATTAATGGTGTAACAAAGGAAAAGGAAAAAAATGATTTCCATTATATAGATTGTCTCAAAAGCTTGTAAAAAAAGAGCAAACTTCTACTACTGAGAGTAAAAGTTTGCTCAATATTGGTTTAACTAAATACCTTAATTAAGAGATTCTGTATTTTGGTATACTATTTTAATGGATCAAAGTCACCACTTTCCCAACCAATAGTCTGTTGCAATTTCGGATTCTGTTCGAAATGTTTACGAGCCAATCCTTGGAAATAATAGCTGTCTTTTACGTCCCATTGATAGGTTTCGTCAATTCTCCAGGTTTGAGTAGTGAAATACTTAAAATAATTCTTTGTCATCAATTCCGGATCGCTCTTTATCATAGTTATAAAATCTCTTCGTGCCATAGTAGCATATTCATTCTTCACTTGTATTTCAATTCTGTAACGGGAATATCCTTGCATATCAGAGAATATTTTGCGACGAAGCAAATCCCAGAAACGTTTGCCCTCATAAGCCAATTCAATGCGGCGTTCATAGAGAACGGCATCAACTAATTCTTGTTGGCTCATATTTACTTTTAAACCATAGAGCCCGTCCGCATTGGCCGTTATACCGGCTCTTTTACGAATATCTTTCAGGATAGTATAAACTTCATCAGATTTATTTCCTACTTCCGCAGCACATTCAGCAAGATTCAATAACACTTCTGCATAACGCATTTCAATCCAGTCCATGTCACCGTGATCCTTGGCTTCAGTAGCTGTCTTTTCAGGGATAGAAAACTTGCATGAATAAAATCCTGTGCCAGTCGGACTGTGAGTATCTTCGCCACCTTTATAAGTATACATACAACCCTGAAACCATTCCGGCATACCATTCAATGGATATTCAGCACCATTGTAAACGATGATATCATAGAAACGAGGGTCACGGTTCAACCAAAACATACCGGTAGCGTCAGTAGCAGTAGGATCAAAAGCTTCTTTCACGCCATCACCATCTACATCTACTCCTGGAGTAGTACCATCAGCCATTGGGAAAGCAAGTGCCATATCCAATGTAGGATGGTGGTTACCGGTAGCTCCTACCGAAAACTCCAACGGACGAAGTCCTGCCATGAAATTGTGTGTACGCACCGGATCGAGAAAACGGGTAGTGATTACAGTCTCAGAGGTAGTTTCTTTTGTCCATATCTCCTTATAAACAGGATGTAAAGCACGTTGTCCGTTCTCTGACAGTTCCTTTTGGGCCGCTAAGCAGGCATTGTATGCTGTCTGCCAACGGGTACGGTCATTATTCGGATTAAATTGCTTACTGGCATAAGTCATCAACACACGTCCTTTGAAAGCCATAGCTGCTCCTTTGGTGATACGTCCAAAGTCATTTTCACCCCAAATACTGGGCAATGAAGCCGCTGCATCATCAAGGTCTTTCACTATCTGGTCAATACAATCTTTTGCTGTATTCCGAGTAACATACAAATCGTCACTATGTCTGTCCTGCGGAGTTAAAATCAAAGGTACACCTCCATAAATTTTTACCATCTCAAAATACTGATAAGCACGTAAGAAAAGCGCTTGTGCCTTTATACGGTTCCGGATGTCCTCGGACAAACTACCTCCATCAATACTTGTTAACAAAACATTGATAGTATATATCTTGTCATAAGGCCAATGTTCTCCTAACGGACCTCCGGCAGTAGCTACCGCCGTCAATCGGCCATGAATAAAATCACCACCTCCGTTGCCTTCATCACTATATTTAGAATAATCACCACTAAATGACGGTAGATTATCTTTGTAGCATTTATCCAAAAAAGCTGTAGCCAGAATTTCACTATTCCATGTTGCCTTTTCGCTGACAGCTGTCAGGTCATCTTTATCCAATACGGAAGTACAGCTAGTCAAGCTTGCAAATGTCAATGCTGTAATAGCTATTATATGTTTTGATTTCATAATATTCAAGTGTTTTTTTATATAATTAGATCGTTATGTTCAAACCAAATGAGAAGTTTCTCATAACAGGATAGTCTGAAATACTCGTTGCTTCGGGATCCATCCATTTTACTTTATCCTGTAATAAGAAGAGATTTGTACCATTCAGGAAAAGTCTTGCTTTCTCAATACCTATCCGCTGAACAAATGTCTTCGGCAAATCATAAGATATGGATATATTTTTGCAACGCAAGAAAGAAGCATTACGTACCCAAAAGGAAGAAGCTTCATTATTCTTATACTGTGTAGCGCCCGGCATTGAAGCATTTGTATTCTCCGGGGTCCAGTGGTCATTATAATATTTGAATGTACTTGTATGGGCATTGATACCATTACCACGGAAATCCATCAACTTCTTATGACCGGCCATACCTTGGAAGAATATATCAAGCATGAACCCTTTCCATTTACCGCCAATCGTGAAGCCATAAGTGATAGGAGCTACTTTATTTTCAATAATAACAACTTTGTCATCATCTGTAATGATACCATCCGGTTCATCACTCTCAGGGCCACGTACATCTTTGTATATCAACATACCTAAACCGGGTTTCTGTCCTTTAATAGTCATATTCGGATTTTCTTCCATATATTGCTGTAACTGTTCCTCGGTACGAATCATTCCAATACATTCAAATCCCCATTCACGGCTCAATGACTGACCGATTTCAGATTTGTATGCCCGGATATTTTCTGCTTCATCTTTCTTGGACCACCAGCTGTTTGCAAAACTAAAGTTACCTCTTAAATAATAGTCCAATTTACCGATTCTGTCATTGTACCCCAGTTCTACTTCGAAACCACGGGATTTAACCTCCGAATAGTTCTCTTTTGGCAAAGATGCACCAAATGTAGTAGGTACACTCACATTCAGATTATCAAGAATGTCGTATGTACGTCTATAGAAATATTCAAAGCTGAAATCAAATTTATTTCTAAACCAACGGCTATCAAAACCGATGTTGTAAGAAGTTGATTTCTCCCAAGTCAATTTAGGATTAGGAACTTCCTTAGGCTCCAATCCATAAGATAAACCATTGAATACGGCACCTGTAGTAATTCCGTAACGAGCCATCCATTGCCAACCGCCAATAGCATCATTACCTAATGTAGCAATAGAACCGCGCAGTTTCATATAATCAATAAACTTGATATTCTCTGAGAAGAAAGGTTCACTGGAAATACGCCATCCTGCTGAAACAGAGGGGAAGAAACCCCAGCGTTGATCAGGAGCAAATTTTGTAGAACCATCGACACGGAATGCAGCTTCCAGTAGATACTTGTCTGCATAAGCATAGTTCAGACGCCCTACGTAGGAAAGGCGGCCACTTTCACTTACAGAGCCAGCTCCAACAATAGATTCAGAAGCATCACCACTTGCACCGAAAAATTCCGGCATTTCCCAAGTGATTAGTTTATTACGCTGTGCATCAAATTTCTCACTATCACCTTCAGATTGTTCATAAACAAATAATGCACTTAAATCATGGTTACCAAACTTACGGTCATAAGTTACAAATAGGTTTAATTGATATTCTTCTGCCAACTGGTTTTCTTTAAATACATAGTTACCGTCATCACGAGTTTTGGTAGATACTACTACATTACTCGGGTCAATATAATGATTGTTTGTTCCGGCAGTCTGGAAGTTATACATCTCATACGGGAAATTCACCTTTTTAATCAAACGATTATCCAATGTACGGTTATACTGTACTTTCAGTTTCAGACCTTTTACAAAGGGAACTCGATATTCCGCAGTCGCATTGACATTAACATTTTGCCATTTCTTAGTATGCAAACCCGATTCTTCGCTAATAAGCATTAACGGATGCCATTCAATAAAGTTACCTACTGGCATTCCATCAATCATACTTGGAATCATCTTGGTACGGAGCAATAATCCCTTGTATAAGTCATTCATACGATCACGGTCACCGTCGGATTTCCAATTAGGTTTGGTATCTTTACGATTATCTGTACTGATATTCAAACCAACTGTAAAATTCTTACTAATATCAGCATCAATACTAGCACGGAAATTATATTTAGAATACTTCAGATTATCAAATGAACCTACATTATAGAAATAAGAACCACCGATAAAATAACGTACTTTTTCGGTTCCTCCGGTAATATTGATAGCATGACGAGTAGACCATGGAGTTTTCCATGCATCATCCAGAAAACTATAATCAGTTGTTTTGAAATGTGCCAACTCGTCATCTGTATACCAAGAAGACTTGGTAGTCGGATCTTGCTGTTCTACATTCGGATTCCAAATAGCATTGTTAAGATAACCCTGTATAGCACGGTCATTCAAATAAACAGCATGTTCATAAGCACTAAGCGTCTCCGGAATCATAGCAGCTACATCGATACCTACCGTACCAGTATAATTGATAGTTGGTTTCGCGTTTCCACCTTTCTTTGTGGTAATCAATACAACACCATTAGCAGCACGGGCACCATAAACTGCTGCCGATGCACCATCTTTCAATACTGATATATTAGCCACCTCACTGGCATCCAGCGCGTCAAACGCCATCTTATCCCTTACTACTCCATCAATAACATATAGTGGGTCAGAATTGTTAGGAGTACCTTTAGCGCGTACACTAAAAGAGGCTGAAGTTCCCGGTTTACCTGTTCCTTGAGTTATATATACACCTGAAAGGCGTCCTGCTAATGCTGAAGACAGATTAGCTGATGGAAAATCTTCAATAGCTTTGGCATCAACACTAGTTACACTGCCCGTCACACTTCCCTTTTTCTGCGTACCATACCCTACTACAACTACTTCATCTAAAGCTTGTGAATCTTCAGTCAATACAATTTTCAGATTACTTTCAGTAACGACTTTAGTTACATCCTTATAGCCAATATAACTAAACTTCAGAGTCGAGCCTTTAACACATTTAATAGAAAAATTACCATCAATGTCAGTAATTGCTCCGTTAGTAGTGTTCAATTCTGCAACTGTCACTCCAATTAACGGTTCACCATTCTGATCCTCTACGCTTCCTGTTACTGTTATATTCTGAGCATGTACTATAGTACCAAAAGAGAAGCTCAACAGTACCAACAAAATACGCCATAACAGCGATTTCGACAAGTGTTCTTTCTTTTTCATTAAAATTACTTTTTTCGATTAGACTTAAATAAACAAAGCATTTTTCCAACGCTTTCTCGTTTTATTATTAAACATTTCTATTACATAAACCATAGCATATGTATATAAAAAATAATATACATAGCTATAAAATCAGTATTAGAACATTCATAATGTGGTTAGACTAACAACAATACAAAGAAAGGAATGAATTTATTAACCTAATATCAGTTGCATCTCAAAAGCTTGCATTTTTATTGCAATAGATAATAATTTCCCCAAAAATAACTTCATTTTATGGGAGAATCAGTTTAAGATGTTTTTCATGGCAGAAGAGTTAACGAAGGATTATTTTATCCGTATGATGATAACGCCATTAGCTCCTTTCATTCCATATTCAGAGCCATCTTTTTTAATCTCAACTTCTTGTATATCTTCTACTGACACTGCATTATTGGCTTCCTCCAATGAATTATATTCGGTTCCGCCTATAATGAAAAGCGGTTCGGTACTGAGGGCAAAAGATGAACTTCCCCGTATTGAAGCCTTCATTTGTCCGTTTGAATAATTAATCTGCAATCCGGCAATATTACCTCGTAGCAAATCTATTAAATTGTTGACGTCTAATTGCCGGATTCTCTCATAAGTGATAATATTGCTATTATAGGTTTGTTCCGGTATTTCCTGATACATGCAGGTTATTGTTTTTTCATTCGTGGCATAGCGCAATGAATTCTTCCCCAGATGTATGGTATAGGTTGGAATTCCCGACATAGGCACATAAGCCACCAACTTCCTGTTAGGATATACCAACAGTGTATCGCCTGTTTTCACATTATCCAGTTCAAATGTACCTTTTGATGAAGTGGAAAGCATCTTCATGCGCCCCTTTACCCGCATTTTTATCATCTTGACCGGTTTACCTTTTTCATTCAGGACAACTCCTGTCACATTATCTTGTGCTATTCCTGCCAATGAAACCAGAATAACTGATAATAAAACCAGAATACGATATTTCATATCTTTATAATATTAATAAAAAGAGAGAATATTCAAACACAATATGTATGTCTAATATTCTCTCCTTTTTAAATGAATGAGATTGATTATTTATCTTTCACGAGGTGCGGCTGTGCAGATTGTACCATTATCAAATACAAATAGATTATCGGCAAAAATAACGACTTTGTTGTCCAATCCGAAACCAGAACGGGATACATAATACTGATCCTGTACACCGGCTAATACACTACTCTCAAAATATTTCTTGCCATCATAGTAAACAATGAATTTCTTATTTGCATCGATTGATACCGCAATAGTTTTGAAAGCATCCTTTTTAAACTTAAAGTTTGCCGTATCCGTACCTTCATCTATTGTAATATCTTCCGTCTTTCCTGTTGTCACATTGGTTGTTGTATAAGTTGCTTTCCATGCTCCTGTTTTGGGATAGGTCGTAAAGCATGCCTTAGTTACATAAAACGTGGCATTATTGATACGGGCAAATTCAATACGGATCTCTGCAAAATTATTATCTGAAGGACAAGCATTTACTGCATAGTCCACTTGTGTGGAGAAAGGAACAGATACATTATTCCAGCTACGGGCAAAACGTCCGTCAGCTTTAGTGGAAGTTAATTTAACTGCACCATTCGTTCCCTTATTAGCGTCAAATGCTACTGTCATAGATGCATTGGACCACCCTTCATTATAATAAGGAGTCTCAAAGTTAGAGTAAAACAGTTCATCCAGTACAGTCATTTTGGAACGACGGGTTTCTTTCTTACCACCACATTTCACCGTGCACCAAATTTCATAAGTTCCGGCTTCATTCGGAGCTTTCCATACATTCTCAAATAGTCCTTGAGGATTTGTCATGCTTCCACCATCGCATCCCCATTCATAACTAACATCTGTATCATCACTGAGTTCGGCAGAAACAAATACTTTCACCACATCATTACGGCAAAACTTTGTGCCGAAAGTGTTCAATGAAACAATATTTACACTGTCATCGTCTGAACAGGAAGTGAAGATCACACATATTAATATAGCAATATTGAATATTAGTTTTTTCATACGTTTCTATATTATTAATTTATTCTTGACCCAAAAAATATCTCGATGGGCGAGGTTGCCACCAGTCAGATACATGGATATAACCATCACGTGCATGAATGTTAGTGGTGCGACAACTACCGGAAGATGCAGCTAACAATCCTCTAAAATTCCATTCAAAATTATTCAATTGAAGCGGCAGGTTACGGTCATGTCCGGCCTTGACACACATTACTGCAGTATCTCCTTGAAGTGTCTGACCATCTTTATTGTAGGAAAAGCTACCTTCTCCATAAGTCCCGATCCAACGGTCCGAAGAATCTATATTAAAATATGACCATTCTCCTCTTACAATATGATAAGTCAGTAATTCTTTTACCACTTTCTTGTCATATTGCTCCCACGCAGTAGCTGCTGCGGCTTCCGTAGCTCCTGGAAGCATCACCGGATTTTTCTTCCAAAAACAATTATCCCCACTGCTAAGAGCGCTATTGGTCAGCAATATATGCGTATTTCCTGCTTCTTTATACAAGTCTTCAATTCCTGCATACTGAATACCTTCAATTAAAGAACTGAATATATCAGGACGGCTCTGGATAAATTCCCAGATTGTCATATTTACCTTATTATCCGCTTTTTTTGCTTCATATTCCTCGTTGCTTTGAAAATCAAGGTCAAACAAGGTGCATGAACTCAGTGAAATGCAAAATAAGGCCAGACTTATAAAATATCTAAAGATTTTCATATTCATTATTGTTTAAAACATTATTGTTATTCTTCATAAGGTTTGTTCTGTTGTCCTCTCATAGATGGATTCTTACGGAATACATCCTGATTCAGAGGCCACAAAATTCTGCCGTAACCACCAATCTGATTAGCTTCTTTCTCAGCACCAATAACAAAACCTTCCGGAATTCTCTGATCACCCAAGTCTTCATTCTGCAAATATGGATCTAAATATTCTTTTACCATATCATTGCGTACCAAATCAAACCAACGTTTACCTTCTGCCCAAAGCTCAATGGTACGTTCATCGATAATCAACTTAATCAGATCTTTTTCGGTTGGGTAATCCTCTAAAACTGCAGTATTTTCCCAACCTGCACGTTCACGTATTTGATTGACGATATTAATCGCGCCTTGATAATCTTTATGCGTACCTAATACTAAAGCTTCAGCTTTTAGCAACAATATATCTGCTAAGCGATAAATTGGCATATGGGTAGAACATGATCCGTTAGCAACATAGGAATATCCAGGCCTGCCATCATTAGCAGTTGCTCCGTATTCTGTGAATTTCGGGCATTTAATCTGGAAATTAGCGGCATTACCATAATCACCGTTCATTGCTTTTTCATACGATTCGTCTATCATCTCGTCAGGAGTAATGAAATAGCTGATAGCAAATGTATCCATAATCATAGTGACGCGGTTATCTTCTCTCTTACGGGATACCAATTCCTTATAATATGCTTTTGTCGGATGATATCGGATGGTGTTTGAACCTGACGCAAGTTCCTGAGCATATCCAAAGCCGTTGCTGTCTTCTTCATAGTTCCAGAAAAGATTGAATATCATTTCTTTAGAACTTGATGGATTCAAAAACATACTGGAATAGGTAGATGCCGGTTCAAGACTATATTTATAGTTTGTCAGTAAGTCATTAGCAGCTACGAGCGCTTTGTCATATTCCTTATACCACATCAATACATCTACACGCAATGCCATAATAGCTCCGCGGTTTAAATAGTACTTACTGGCACTAGACATATCTGTAGAAGCACCAATATATTCTAATGCTTTCTCTATATCTTCCAGAATAAAAGCTTTCAATTCTTCTACAGAAGTCCTTCCATAATATCGTTCCTGCGAAGAGACATCTTCCATGGGTTCAGTGATTTTAGGTACACCGCCCCATACACGTATAGCATAAAAATACATCAATGCACGCATTGCATAAGCCTGACCTAAATATGGAGCAGATACAGAACTGCCTATAGGGCTGGTGGGAATATGCTTAATAGCCGCATTCGCACGATAAATTGTTTTATAAAGATCACTCCAACTGGAAGAGCCCGACTGAGAATTCAAACCATTGTATAGTAAGTTACGGTCGTAAGCCGTACCACGTTCTGCATATACACCGGAACGAAGTTCGCCCCAATAGAACCAGTTTGTACGTAAGGTAGATTGCAGACCGTCATACATACCTGCATTCCAGGTTTTCAAATCCTGTTCCGAAGTCCAGAAAGTTTCGCCCGACAGCGAACTTTCGGGTTGTCTGTCTAAGAAGTTCTCACAAGAAGTGAGCAGCAGACTGACACCAGCGATCAGTAAATATTTTAATCTTTTCATAAGTTGTTACAAGTTAAAAGTTAACATTTAGTCCGAAACCAATTTCTCTTGCGGTAGGATATCGTCCGTTATCAATACCCGGACGCAGCACATTACTGTTGGAAATACTTGATGGATCAAATCCTTTGTATTTTGTCCAAGTCAGAAGGTTGTTTCCATATACATACAACTGAAGATCGGAGATATGGAACCGTTTGATAAGATTACGGTCAACCCTATAAGCTAAACGAGTATTTGTAAGGCGAATATAGTCGCCATCTTCCAGGAAGAAAGAAGAAAGTTCACGCGCATTGTTTACACCAGTTGTTGCTTTGGCACTACTATAAACTTCTGTTATTTGTCCCTGATATTTCCACAAACGATAACAGTCTCTTGCTAATGGAGTCATATTCGATGATGAATTTTGTAACAGGTCACGGCGTTGTTTATTATAAATCTTGTTGCCAAAACTTCCATAGAACGAGAAGGATAATGAAAAATTCTTGTAATTCAAATAGTTAGTCCATCCCATATACCATGTAGGCATGCCATTACCCAAGATACGTCTGTCCGAGTCACCTATTACACCATCATGATCCAAATCATCCCAGATTATATCACCACCTTTGCTCACTGAACCGGCGGTAGTCATTTTACCTACATCACCTGTATATTTCTGACCACCTTTTGTCTCATAGTGTGAGAAAATGGGTTTACCGTTAGAACCATAAATATAGTTATTATAGTTATTCGGATCTCTTTGATACACAGGAATCAAACGATCACCAAACGAACCGTCGCTATTCTTGATATATGCATTTGCTTCATCTGTGGCATAAATACCCAAGGCTTTTTGGCCGAACCATTGTCCCAAAGGCGAACCTTCTTCAATCAAGTATTTACCGTCTTCCACAAAGCTTTTGCCTTCCGATAGCTTTAATACTTTATTCTTGTTTTTAGTATAGGTAAGAGTGGTCTGCCATGAAAAATCACGAAGTTGAACAGGAGTTGCATTTATTGTCAGCTCAATACCTTTATTCTCAATATTACCCATATTGACACGCATACTACTAACACCTAATTCTGAAGGGATAACTTCATCGGCCAACAAATCTTTAGTCTTCTTGATATAATATTCTGCCACTAAAGAAACTCGTCCGTCAAGTAATGTCACATCCAAACCAATATTAGTTTGTTCCGTCGATTCCCAACTCAAATCAAGGTTGGCCAGCTTATCCGTTTGAGTAACTCCGATGACGCCATTATAATATGAACCAATATTATATTGGTTAATTGATTCATAGTTACCTACACGTTCATTACCATTTGTACCCCAGCTAAGTCTGAATTTAGCATCAGTCAGTACAGGTTTTGCCCAGTCAAAGAAGAATTCATCAGAAGCACGCCATGCAACAGATGCAGACGGGAATAATCCCCAACGGTTACCAACAAAACGTGAAGAACCATCATAACGAAGATTTGACGTAAATATATATTTTCCTTTATAACTATAGTTTACACGTCCGAAAAAAGATGCCATAGCATGACTTTCATAAGTAGTCTTAGTTTTTGTCAGGTCTTTCACCTGCTGAGCGTTAGAAGTAAGGATCGATTCTGATACATAATCGCTACCTTCTAAGTGGAATGTTTCATCACGCCAATCCTCGACACTGGTACCGAACATAGCGCCTACTGAATGATCTTTGAAATCTCTGGCAAAGTTAATGTAAGTTTCCGCAGATAATTTGCGAGGGATTTTTGCATCATTAGAACCGGAACTGATACCTGAAGAAACTAAATCTCCACGGATCAACTGGTCATTACGGTTAACTTTCAATTCACCCTGTACATTGGCAGACCAGATCAAGCCTTTCATAAGCTGAAATTCCGCTCCCTGATACAAAGAAACTGAGTAGGAAACACTTTTATTAACACGTTCATAAGCATCAGCTATCGGATTGAACTGACCACCATTATTATATACATAAGATCCGTCAGGAAAGTAAAGTGCCATTTGTGGCGGACGACGTAATGCCTGATTGATTACACCACCGGTATTGATGTTATTCTTATCAGTATAAGCCACATTGAAACGGCTCATTAATTTGAAACGATCCGACACAGCGAAATCAACGTTAGTTCTGGAAGTTACACGATTCAAATAACTATTTAGTACAATACCTTGCTCGTTCAAATAGCCGATACTTGTATAATAACTCATTTTATTCTTTGCACCGCTGATATTAATATCAACTTGGTTAGAATGAGCCATACGAGTAATCAAATCCTGATAGTCATTATCAGCCATGAAGTTGGGATGCAAAGAGTCATTACTGGTTTTCCATAAAGAAGTTCCTGCATTACCGGCTCTTTCTTTCAAATAACGTTCAAATGCATTTGCCTGATCAATCTTATGTCCTAGCTTCTTCATTGAGTGGTTATACTTCACTGAAATTCTGGCAGGAGCACCTTCTTTACCACGTTTAGTACTGATGATAATTACACCAGCAGCTGAACGGGAACCATAAATAGCGGCTGAAGCAGCATCTTTCAAAATTTCCATGCTTTCAATGTCGGCAGGATTGATAGTAGAAATATTATCTACTGCCACACCGTCTACAATGTATAACGGAGTAACACCTGATCCCATAGTAGAAGCACCACGAATCAGCATAGTACCTGTATCTCCAGGAGCACCTGAGTTATTGGAAATCTGCAGACCGGACACTTCCCCCTGTAATGCTTGAAAGATATCAGTCGGTTGGCGTTCTTCAATCGTCTTGGCATTTACAGTGGAGATAGCACCTGTCAAATCTCTCTTCTTTACTGTACCGTAACCTATGACTACAACTTCATCCAATGCCTGGGCGTCTTCCGTCAGTACTATATTCATTTTAGTACCCATTGCCACCTGCGTTGCGTCCTTATATCCAATATAGCTAAATTTCAATGTAGCACCTTTGTTACATTGAATAGAAAAGTTACCATCAATATCAGTAATTGTTCCATTACTACCTTTCATAACGGAAACCGTTACTCCAATTAGAGGTTCCCCATTTTGATCGACAACCGTACCAGTTGTTGTTATTTCCTGAGCATATAGATTAAAACTCATAGAAAATGCAAACAGAACGAGGAAAAACCGCCATAATAGCGATTTCGATTTGTGTTCTTTCTTTTTCATTAAACTACTTTTTAAATTAGACTTAAATTAACAAGGGATTTCACCTGAAATTCTTTTTGAGTTGTTCATGATTTGATTGTTTTTACATAATATCAATACATCATTTTTAACTCTGTCTACGAAAAGCAGTTATCTTTCTGATTTTATGAAAAGAAAGAAATTGAAATGGCTTTTGTCCGTCACTACGGAACATGCTATTTACATATATATATTTGTTTTATAGATCGAACCTTGTTAAGAGTATTGAATTCTTTTTCCTTTCTTCAGCTTCAAAACTTGCGAGATAGTTTTCTGTAATGGCTAAATTGGAATGTCCAAGACTTTCGGATATATAGGAAATATTGACGCCACTGCGTTTTAACACTGTTGCGAAGGAGTGACGTGCTGTATAGGTCGTGACGCGTGGAATGCCTGTCTTATGAGAAATCTTGTAAAGTATCTGATTACATTCGGTGACCACTTCTCTTACCAGTTTTACTCTTTCAAAAGGATTCTCTTTTCCGGTAGCAAAAGGAAAGATATAAGTTTCGGGTGACGTGGGTGGATTGCCCCACTTCTCTATTATCTTTTGCATTTCGGGCGTGATGACTGCATGGATAATCTTACTGTGTTTGGTATTTCGGGCTGTTTTTGCACGTATGAAGCAGATTTCACCATTGATGATATTGGAGTATTGCAGATATAATAAATCACGAAAATTAATACCATTACATAAATAAGAAAAAAACCACAGATCACGATAAAATTCAGTCTTTGGGGTTCCGTCATTATAAGTAATAATTTTCTTGATTTCTTTCAGGGTTAATGCTAATTTGCGTCCACATCCGGTGGGTACTTCATATTTCCCTTTTCCGAAAGGATACTGACTTTCCTTAATGATACCGTCTTTACGTGCTATATTAAGAATGCATTTTAAGTTTCTGAAATAGAATCCCATACTGGAGTAACTGATTCCTGATGCGGATAAGTGATGCTCAAAACGGTTTAACCAGTTGATGGTAATTTCATGAAAAGAAATGTGTTTTCCTGCAAACTGTTCTATTTTGTTTAGTGATCCTTTATAAGACAGATAAGTATTGGCTTGTCCATTTTCCTTTAAATCCTCCAACTTTTTATGAAATAAGGCATTGACTGAAAAATCAGAGTATCTGCCTAAGCGTGCATTTAGGATGTCAAAATGAAATTCACCTTGGAAAGATAGAAATTCGATTTGTTGCCTGATTAAAGAAAAACTATTTTCGATGTTACGCCGTACTTCAGATAAGTGACGATTTTTGGTATGTGGTAATACTTCCCAGTCTCTAATAGAAACTTCTTGCCCGGTGGAGTAATATTTTTGTTTTCTGTTGTGGATAACTTGTACTTTTATGGGAAATAATCCATTCATTTTTTGTTTCCTTTTATCTAATACTGTGAGTACGGAAACTCCATCCTTAGAATATTTGTACATGGCTTTTTAAATTTGTTGGTTATTAACTATGAATTGATATTGTATTTAGTAACATGCAATTTGCATACAAAGTTGATAAATAAGGTCCACATTAAAAGATATTTGAGACGGTATTAACAGAAACATAGATAATATTGATAATCGTCTATTTGTTTATTCCTTACTTTTGTAGGGTTAACAATTTAACAGAATAATATGAAAAACAGATTTCTTATTTTATTGAGTTTTGTACTCATTGTGGCGCGAGATGTTGTTTGTGCAAATACTTCAATGGTGCGTGAGCGCATAAACATTAATCGTGATTGGCGTTATCAGATAGATGATCCGAATGGGACAGGTGCTGCATTACATTACTCTCAACTAAAGCCTTATTTATTACCTTGTGCCAACGGTTTTATTATATTCGGAAAGAGGTATCAGAGGCCGGAAGGCAATCCGGGAGAAAATATAGCCTATGTAAAATCTGATTTTGATGATAGTGAATGGCGACATTTGAATTTACCCCATGATTGGGCTATTGAAGGACCTTTCAATATTGACTATAACGGTTCGACTGGAAAGTTACCTTATTGGGGGATACGCTGGTATCGTAAAACGCTGGAATTATCGCAGGATGATGCCGGAAAACAAATTTATCTTGATATTGATGGGGCGATGTCATACGCTTCCGTGTGGTGTAACGGGCAATATGTGGGTGGATGGCCTTATGGCTATGCTTCTTTTCGTCTTGATCTGACACCTTATATAAAGGCAGGACAAAAGAATGTGTTGGCTATTCGATTGGATAATCCGGACGATACTTCACGTTGGTATCCGGGTAGTGGCATTTATCGGAATGTATGGTTAGTGAAAACGTCTCCTGTCCATGTGGAGCAATGGGGAACTTTTGTACGAAACCAGCAGGTTGATTCAAAAATTGCTGTTATGGAAATGGGAGTGAATATTGAGAATCATGCAGGAAAAGATGTTCAGGTAAAGTTGCAGACAAGTGTATATCTGCAAGGGAAAGATGGACGTCCTGTGGGGGAAGAAGTGACTCAAAGTATGACTAAGGATATTGCGATTAAAAAAGATAGCTGGTCGAGCGCGCGCTTTCAATTTAAAGTAGATAAACCGAAGTTGTGGGATATCGATACTCCGAATTGTTATGTAGCGGTCAGTAGGGTATTCATGGATGGAAAGGAAATGGATAGTTATGAAACTCCTTTTGGAATTCGTACAATTGAGTTCACGCATGATCAGGGATTTATGCTTAATGGACAGAAAGTTACAATCAAAGGCGTGTGTATGCACCATGATTTAGGTGCTTTGGGAGCGGCTTTCAATGAAGTGGCTGCCGAAAGACAATTACGTATAATGAAAGAAATGGGTGCAAATGCCATTCGGACTTCCCACAACCCTCCCGCACCGGAGTTAGTGGCTCTTTGTGACCGTATGGGACTGATGATGCAACTGGAGTTGGCGGATACCTGGCAGAAAGGAAAACGTAAGAATGATTACAACCTTCTTTTTGATGATTGGAGTGAAGCGGATATGCGTTCGCTGGTACGCCATTACCGTAATCATCCTTCGGTTATAATGTGGAGTATAGGTAATGAGGTGCCTGACCAGATGACTGATCAAGGTATTATAATAGCTCGTAATCTGACGGCATACTGCCATGACGAAGATCCTACACGTCCTACATCGCTTGGATGTAATAAGCGGGATGCCGTTTTCCGGGATATAGTGAATCAGGTGGATATATTTGGTTTGAACTATTTTCATAACACTTATCCACTTTTTAAAGAGTACAATCCGACTCGCCGTTATCATGCCAGCGAGACTTCTTCTGCAACGAGTTCGCGAGGGGAATATTTTTTTCCGGTGACGACCAAAGTTGAAGACAGTCGTGCCGGTTTCCAGCTTTCATCATATGATATGACAACTATAGGATGGGGATGTGCTCCTGAGGTTCAATTTAAAATGAATGAAGAATATCCGTTCATGAGTGGTGAGTTTGTGTGGACCGGATTCGATTATTTGGGTGAGCCTACCCCTTATAATAAAGACCTGACCAATTTGTTAAACTTCAGTGATCCGAATGAATTAGAAAAGGCTAGAAAGGAATTGGAAAAGTTAGGCAAAATTAAAACACCTTCCCGCAGTTCTTATTTTGGTATTGTTGATTTATGTGGTTTTCCAAAGGATCGTTATTACAACTATAAGAGCTACTGGCGCCCTGATGTGCCCACTGTGCATATATTGCCTCATTGGAACTGGGAAGAGCGGATTGGTGAAATAACTCCCGTTCATATTTATACTTCGGGAGATGCTGTTGAACTGTTTTTGAATGGTAAGTCGCTGGGACGTAGAGAGAAAGCTCATTCGTATGATCGTTTGACCTGGGATGATGTACGTTATGAACCGGGAAGTTTGAAAGCCATAGCTTATAAGAACGGTCAGAAATGGGCGGAAGAGCTTGTAGAGACCACTGGAAAACCAGCTGCTTTACAAGTAACGGCAGAGAAAACAGAGCTTAAAAGTGATGGTACTGATTTATCATTTATCCGTGTAGCTGTTGTGGACTCTCAAGGTCGTGTTGTGCCTCGTTCTAAGAATCATTTGAAGTTTTCTGTAACAGGGCCTGCTGACATTATAGCTACAGATAATGGAGATGCAACAAGTTTATTACCATTCCAGTTATCAGAAAGAGATGCTTATAACGGTTTGGCATTAGTCATTTTGCGTAGCCAGTATATGAAGCAGGGAAAAGTACTACTTACAGTAGAATCTAAGGGGCTTCCGAAACAAAAGATTGCATTAAAGGTAGAATGATGTTATGAGTATAAATTGGAGAAATACGATATGGGGCGGAGAGGACTTTCTTAGTATACCTGCCTGTTGGGTAGTAAAAGAGATTCTATCTGTTCTCTTATATTCTTTGAATCTGTTTCTTATGGTAGCTTTACATTACACAACAGATACCAAACATCAAGTGAATTACATTGGTGATGGACTACTAATTCATTAATTCTGTAAGAGTCTTCATTTCACTTAGCTCAACGTTGTGCCAAGAGGTTCCGCAATCTATGGGGGAAACAGCTTGGCGCCGTTGAGCTTTTATTTGTTCAGTATTGAATGTAGTAATTTGGAATCCTTTTACATCGGGTGATTCATTATTTTTGAACTGGCAGAAGTTATTGATAAATGTAATACCGGGAAATATTGTAGGATTACTGATTTTGATATTGGAAACAGTATTCGGAGAATAAATTCGGTTGTGAGCAAAACGTACATTCCGTGGTTCCTTATCTCCTCGTCCGTCTCCAAAGTTCAGTTCGGCACAATCGACGAAAGTATTAAAAGCAATGTCAATATCTGCTGCCCGGTGATACGATTTAAGTTTTTCGTCCTCATAATCTTCGGGTGTATTGGGGCGTTCATATACTCCCATGCGTAATATAAAGGCGGCACCGGAGCCTTTTCCTGTTACACTTTCCACGTAATTATTGCTGACAATATGTCCTTGATTGATGATGCGGATGCCTAAAGTAGCAGGCAGATGATTGCCAATGATTACATTGGAATCTATAATATTGTTGTGACCGTGACGACATACTAATCCGCCACGCGATTCGTAAAACAAGTTACGGCGTACGATGTTGAAACCGGATTTTACTGAAATAATCTCATTTTCTCCGTCGCAATGATAGAATATATTTTCTTCGATGATACTGTAGGAAGGCAGTTGCGATGACCAGGAGTTACCCACGCGTATGATTTCCGCACCATTGCCCCCGAAGGGTTTCCGATAACCAAATACATTATGATCTATCTGGTGGTGATTGTGATCTCCACCGTCTTCTACTGTAATTTGTATAACCAGTCCACGGGCACGTTTATTGGCAAAATAACAGTGGTCTATACGATTATTGTTTCCATGTAGCCCAATCCAGTTTTCTGTTCCTCCTCCCGGTTTCTCTCCTTTGGCAGGGTCATTGCAATCATCAATGGCACATTGGGTAATTCGGCAATGAGTGGCTGGGTGTTCTTTATCCAGTTGAAATTCTATCATCTCAAAATCAGATGCCCAAGCTTTATGAAAGTAGAGTCCCTCCAATTGTAGATAACTGCCTGACATACGTATTTCTGTTGTTCCAGATATGATAGCCTTTCCGGTATTCGCTGCTTTCAGTATAATTGGATAATCTGTTGTTCCATTTCCTGTAAAACTAACCTTACCAAGATGGGAATAGGTTCCATCTTGTAGAAGCAAGGTATCACCAGGTTGTAAAGATCCGTCAGACATCTTGACCTTTAAACTATCAATATCGGTTGGTGTGAAGGTGTGTGTTACCGCCAAAACCGGACAAACGAGTATTATTGCAATAATAGTGGATACAAATGATTTCTTATTCATGATATTTATATAATTTAGAGAATACAAAAGAATAAAAAGCGGGTGTCTCACAACAACCGCTTTTCGATCAACAATCTACCTAAAATAACCTATGAGATATAATACCTATTTACCAACTAACTGTGAATTTAAAAAGCCTATGATTTATTCTATATTACAAGTATGATGTGATGTTTTAATAGCAGTTCTGATGTTATCCATTGGTGTTTGAGGCAAGATTGTACAATCTGCCCCTAAAATAAATCGTTTCCCTTTCAAAGATTTCTTTAATTCATATATTTCTTTTGCTATTTCATCAGAACTTCCTTTTAATATAGCGCCTTTACGATATAGTCCTCCCATTGCCGGGCGCTTAAATAATTGTTCGCATGCTTGTAGACTGAAAGGCTGGTCGGCTACTTCATAGGGTGCATTAATTATTTGGCCCGGATATGATACAAAACGAGTTAAATCGTCATACTTGCCTTCGTAGTCACAAATATGGAGTATATTAAGCTGGGTTTGGGTATTACATTCCTGCATGACTCTTATGTCATATGGTTTAACGAAGGTCTCAAAGAATCCGGGTACTTCATAAAATTTAATTTCTCCCCCTTGTGTAGGTGTGTAAAACCCATCTACACCAATCTTTTTACACGCTTTTACATATCCGATAAGTGCTTCAGTAAAATATTCGAGTGCTTTTTTCACTCGTTCCGGTTCTGTTTTAGCATATGCTATCACAGTTTTAGCTCCTACGCTTTGTATCAGCATTTGGAATGGAGAATAAACAGTGGGTAATATCATCGCATTGGCACCGGCAATATCGTAAATGTCATTTACTATTTCCAATGTTGGAGTAAAGAAGTCTAAGGGAAGTGGTTTAATTAGTTCCCAATCTTCTGATTTCTCAATCCGAATACGTCCATATCCTTGTTCGAACTGGATTTTTACGAAATCCATACCTGTGGAAAGAAAATAACGTAAATGTGCATCTATAGCTTTTTCTCCGGTGCGTGCATCTTTTCCGAAATGCATGAAAAATGCTGCTGGTACATACGATTCGTCTAATGTACCTGACAGGAATTGCTGCATTACTTCCCGCTTATTGGTGGGAATTTGTGCCTGAACTAATGTCGTGAAGCAAAACAATATAAATAGTACTCTTTTCATGGGATTCTGTTTTTCATTGGATTCGATAGAACAAAGGTACGCGTTAAGGTAATGTATGACTTAAAATATTGTTCCAATCATTATATATATTGTTTCAACCAGTATGTTTTGATGTGAGAAATATGATTTATTGTTTTGTTAGTTTGAAATTCCGGTGTGATATCTAAAAGGAAATAAAAAAAGAGGAGCCAACTCTTGTTTAGCTCCTCTCCACATAAATGTTTTGCTGATTATTTCTTCACTTGAATAATATCGTAGTTCAAGTCGCTGACAGCTTCTTGCAGACTATCGTTAACCAAACGTAAAGTGGTATCGTTCACTACTACGAAGTAGACAGGAGCGTCACCATCGCTCGGTGTCAGTTTGTAGGCTGTCTTTTGTTTGTTGTTCACTGTTTTCTTGATGACTTGTTTCTTACCTTTGGAAGTGAAGCTCTTGTTCTTTCCTTGCCCTTCCGCATCCAAGTAAGTAGTAACCAAAGTATAACCGCTTTCTCCATCAGGACCTACACTGTCCACGCTCAATACGTATTGGATACCCGGACCGTCGGCAGCAGGAAGAAGACCTTCGTATACGGCTACGGCAGAAGAATCATTTCCGGCAACTGTCAACACTCCTTCACCTACGGTGGAATCATTGTTTTGGGTTCCTTTTGATTGGCAGGATACCAATGCAGCAGCGATGGCTGCAATCATCATTACTTTTTTCATTGCTTTAATGGTTTAAGTTAATATATAATGCAAATTCACACTATTCTTCCTCTTCTTTTTTGATAACGAGCAGTTTATCCACTCGTCCACGATCCATGTCCACAACTTCAAACTGTAGGTTCTTGTAATTGAACAAGTCTCCTGCTTTAGGTACCCGCCCGATGAGGAACATGGCGAGACCGCTTAGTGTGGTAAAGTCTTCTTCTTTCAGATCATCATAGCTCAGGATACCCATCTCTTCCATAAAATCATCTACATTCATAGAAGCCTCAACGAGCATCGAACCATCTTGCCGGGTGACGATATCTTCTTCTTCCATTTCGTTTTCTTCAAGGATGTCTCCGAAGATACTTTCTGTCAGATCGTGCAAGGTGATAATGCCTGCTGTGTTACCATACTCGTCTACAACAACTCCGAACTTATTTTTGTTCTTCTTAAATAGCTCTAAAACTTTCTTGGCATATAAACTTTCCGGAATAAACAGGGGAGGGCGGGCAATACTACGTAAATTGAAAGGGTGATCATTGCCTAACATCAGAATAATATCTTTGACGGACACTACTCCGATAATATCATCTTTTCCTTTCTCTACCAACAGGTATTTGCTGAAATGTTGTTCGCGGATAATGTGTAGTACTTCATCACGTGTGTATGTGGGATGTAGTACGACAAGGTCGCGACGGTAAGTCATCAATTCATTGGCCCGCTTATCTGAGAAGCGGAATACATCCCGTAACATTTCTGTTTCCTCCTTATCGATAACACCCTGTTCCGAACTTTGATGCAAAATCATTTTCAATTCTTCCTGTGTCATGGGACGTTCTTCTCCATTGTTCAGGCCGATTAGTTTATTCACTATCTTGGTTGAGAAACTGAGTAAACAGACGAATGGATAAGACACTTTAGTCAGTAAAATCATGACCGGACTAAGTAGAGTTGCATATCGTTCCGGATTACTCAGTGCTATGGACTTGGGTACCAACTCACCGATGATGAGTGAAAGGTACGTAATGATTGCCACTGTTGTAATCATGGCAAGGTCTTTTGCATAGGGGGCAGCACCAGGAATGGAGGCGAATAGTGGTGCTACATTGTCAGCAATGGCTACACCACCGAAAGCACCGGATACAATACCGATAAGCGTGATACCAATTTGAATGGTAGAAAGAAATTTCTCGGGCTCTTCCAACTGTTTCAGTACTCCTTTGGCTCTTTTGTTTCCCTTTCCTGCGAGGGTTTCGAGTCGTGCTTTGCTGGATGACACCAACGCTATTTCATACATGGCAAAGACACCGTTCAGCACTAATAAAAATAGAATAATAATAAATTCCATATAGGTTATGAATAGTTTATATTGCAAAATTACTAATTTTTTGAATTTTATTACTAATATTGCTGCCTATTTATAGAGATTATTAAAGAATGAAAGACATGAAAAGAAAACAAATTTTGTTTAGCGTTTTATTGCTGTTTTCAGTTGTTGCGACACAGGCGGCACGAGTAGATACCATTATGGTAAAAAGTCCATCCATGAATAAAGAAGTACAAGTGGTATATGTACTCCCTGATAAAGTATTGGGTGAGGAAGCTGAGGCTTGTCCGGTAGTTTATTTGTTGCACGGCTATGGTGGTAATGCACGTAGTTGGGTAGGATTGAAACCGGAGTTACCTAAGATTGCAGATGAAAAAGGAATTATCTTTGTATGTCCTGATGGTAAAAACAGTTGGTATTGGGATAGCCCTAAAAATCAGGCTTATCGTTATGAAACTTTTGTAGCTTCGGAACTGGTGAAATATACAGATAAAAACTATGCTACTATTCCGGAGAAAAAAGGACGAGCCATTACCGGATTGAGCATGGGTGGACATGGTGCTTTGTGGCTTGCAATCTGTCATAAAGATGTATTTGGTGCCGGAGGAAGTACCAGTGGTGGAGTGGATATCCGCCCATTCCCGAAGAATTGGGAGATGAGCAGACAACTCGGTGATTATGAAGCCGACAGCGCTTTATGGGACCAGCATACTGTTATTACCCAGATTGATAAGATTACAGATGGTGATTTGGCATTAATTATCGATTGTGGCGAAAAAGATTTCTTTTTGGAAGTAAATAAAGCATTGCATAAAGCTTTATTGGAGAAGAATATCAGTCATGACTTTATCACTCGTCCTGGTGCGCATAACGGGCAATATTGGAATAATTCTATCGATTACCAAATTCTTTTCTTTGATAAATTCTTCAAGAAATAATATCTCAATTTATTCGATTGTATAATATACAGTACGCATGTAGTTGTGACCGTAACTTTTGGTCACCTCATCACAGGAAGTAACGATACCTCGTCTGTCGAATTCATATTTATATGTCGTGGTTTCGTTGCTTCCACTGTTATCCTCTGGTTTGAGGTTAGTAATCAGAGTATTGTATGCATCTCCCAAAAACTTACCATAAATGGCAACCGAGTGGAATGAAAGGGGATATAGATCTGTCAGGAATAGGTACGGAATCTCTGAAGTGTTGGCTATTTCATTGCCGGTAGATGTGCTGGCTATGTAAGTTTGTTCGGACTTGTCAACTTGCTGGGTGATGCGTAGTGTTCTATAGCTACTATAATCTATGTTGATAGAAGAATAGGGCTTATTTCCGTCTAATGTTTCTGTTATATTTTTCAGGAAGTATTTTCCCTCTGTATTGATAAGATAATCGAAAGTATAAGAGCGTATTTTACCATCCATTTCTTGGCGCACGCAACTTATAGCATAGCCATTATCATCCAACGTGTAGGTCGAGATATTATTAATTTCATCTGTTACTACAGCCTGATGATCTCCATAAACAACATTTGTTGCATTTTCTATCTTAAACAATTCTCCTCCAGCTACGAAACTTTGTGTAGATGTAAAGTTACTCAATCGACCGGCACTATAATCGTAAGTCTGAGTAACAGTAACAGCAGGTGCACCTGGCTCTTCCTTGGCTTCCTTTAATTCTATTTTAGAGAAATGAGTTACAGGATATACCGGATTATTGGGTATATCTGAACCTTCGTTGTTATCACTACAAGCTGTCAATCCTCCTATGAATAGTAAAGCTATGAGAATATTCTTCTTCATTCTGGTTTATTTAATGATAAGACCATTGCGGAAATTGCGCTTTACTTTCACACTTTTCACTACTGTCATTTGAGTTTCGGGTTCTGGTTTAGGTTCAGGGAGCACGATACTACCATCGATGATACCTATTGCTGCACTGAACAAAGCCTCTTTAGGATCTCCTAATGGCAGTACTTTTGCAAAATCACTCAGTTCACTGACTGCATAATTAGGTGTGAAACCTTTGGTGTAGTCCGCCTCACCTTCTGAATTGAATACTTGGCATACAACAGGGCGAAGCACCCATAAGAATTGATCGCTGGGGAAACTTTCTGTTGCTACGGTTTCTCCCTTGGTTGTGGTGCCTATAGTTATTACTGTCATGTAAGGTCTCAAACAATTAATGAGCATTTCCGAAGCAGCGGCAGTTGTACTGCTTGTCAGAACATACACTTTCGATAGATTTAGGTTCACACCTCCTTGCAAAAGCTTGCTGTCGAGTGTGAGTTCGTGGTCTTTATATTTTCGCTTCTGACTATATTCCAGTGAGGCGAAGGGACTGTTCAATTTGTCGGCAGGTACCAAAATATCTGCCAGAAGTTGTACGCACTCCATTTCTCCACCGGCATTGTAGCGCAAGTCTAGAACCAACTCTGTTATATTCTTATCTTTAAAGAACTGCGATAATTGGAGTAGCTCACTATTATCTTCTTTGTTGAAGCTGTTATATGCCAAATAACCTACATTTATACTTCCACTAGGGTAAACATCGTAAGCAGGTATGGAGACGTCCTCTACGGGACGGGCGGCAGGAAGAACTGCGTTACGGTAAGATTCAATCTTACTTTCATCTTCTCCTTCGTCATTGACAGCTGAAACATATTTTCCTAACAATAGTTTCTGATTTTCACCTTCAGTCAGTAGTTTCTCCGTTTTTTTGGTGATATAATCATCGTTGATTTGCATGATCCATTCGCCTCGTTTTAATCCGACTTCGGAAGCTGGAGATCCGGGAATGACGTATGTGATAAGTGCATTATAGGCGGTATCATTACCGCTTATCCGATATAGGGAATAGTCGAAGCCATAGCTCGGTGGAGGAGTGGCATACAATGTATCGACACTGGAGTAGTCTTTATCAAGTGATGATCTTATTGATTTTAAAAAAGCCTCTGGGGCGAGGAAATAATTCACGTTTTTTGAGTCGGGTATGTCTTCAAACCACAGATATTCTTCTCTCATGACGCTGTCTATCCATAGATCGCGTCCGGTCCATTTGTAATATTCCGGCCAACGGTCTACTCCACAAGAGAATAAGCTCGTCAATGCAAGGATTCCCAATAGTAGGAAAAGCTGTATATTCCTTCTTTTCATCTGTATCTATCGTTTGGTTTTCGTTGCAAATTTAGCGAATAGTTTGTTTATCTACCATAAATGTGGTATAAAATTCCCTATCTTGTGTCATTGCCCATGTCATAACATCCCATTATCTTTGCACTCAATCAATTAATCCTAAAAAATACAAAGACAATGGAAACAAAGAAATTGCATTTCGAGACGCTTCAACTCCATGTGGGACAAGAACAACCCGACCCGGCTACTGATGCACGTGCCGTGCCCATTTATCAGACTACTTCGTATGTATTCCGCAACTCTGCCCATGCTGCAGCACGTTTTGGTTTGCAGGATCCGGGCAATATCTATGGTCGTTTGACTAATTCTACACAAGGTGTGTTCGAAGCACGTGTAGCTGCTTTAGAGGGTGGCGTTGCCGGATTGGCGGTTGCTTCGGGTGCTGCTGCCGTGACTTATGCTTTAGAGAATATTACTCGTGCCGGAGATCATATCGTATCGGCTAAAACCATCTATGGGGGTACGTATAATCTGTTGGAGCATACTCTGCCTGCCTACGGAGTGACTACTACTTTTGTAGACCCTGCTGATCTCTCGAACTTTGAGAAGGCTATACAGGAGAATACAAAGGCTGTATATATTGAAACTCTGGGTAATCCGAACTCCAACATTATTGATATTGAAGCTGTTGCTGAGATAGCACATCGTCATAAGATTCCATTGATCATTGATAATACATTTGGCACACCTTATCTAATACGGCCTATTGAGCATGGAGCAGACATCGTGGTGCACTCCGCTACGAAGTTTATCGGTGGCCATGGCAGTTCCTTGGGGGGCGTGATTGTGGACGGCGGTAAGTTCGATTGGGCAGCTTCGGGCAAATTCCCTCAATTGACGGAACCGGAGCCTTGCTACCATGGCATACGTTTTACTGAAGCTGCGGGTGCTGCGGCTTACGTTACTCGTATTCGTGCTATCCTGCTTCGTGATACGGGTGCTACCATCAGCCCATTCAATGCTTTTATTTTATTGCAGGGACTGGAAACACTTTCCCTTCGTGTGGAACGTCATGTAGAGAATGCATTGAAGGTGGTTGATTTCTTGAAGAAACATCCTAAAGTGGCAGCGGTAAATCATCCGTCATTGCCGGAACATCCGGATCATGCATTGTATCAAAGATATTTTCCCAATGGTGCAAGTTCTATCTTTACTTTTGAAGTAAAGGGTGGGGTGAAAGAGGCACAGACATTTATTGATAGCCTGCAAATATTCTCACTTCTGGCAAATGTAGCGGATGTTAAGTCGCTCGTTATCCATCCGGCTACCACTACACATTCGCAGTTGAATGAACAGGAATTGGAAGAACAAGGCATTAAGCCGGGAACGGTGCGTCTGTCTATCGGTACGGAGCATATTGCTGATTTGCTGGATGACTTGGCTCAGGCGTTGGATAAAATATGATTGGTTCATAACCCGTCAGAAACGCGTAAAACCAGAGCTAAGTCAGCCTCATGAAGGAATACGTAAGTCGCTGACTGGATGAATGGTTGGTGTTCCACCTTGCTCAGTCGTAGTGGAACGCTCATTCAGTCGTTATGGGAAATGCTTTCTGTCGTTATGGGAAATAGGTTCAGTCGTTATGGGAATGTACCTCTGTTATTATGGGAGCATCCCCCGATGCGGACTTGGATGCGACTCACTAAATAAATATTTATCTCAAAACGGTATAGAAATGAGGTAAATGATTTTAGCCTATGTATTCAATCTCTTAGACGCAGATGACACGGATTTAAAGGCTGCGCTGTCACATCAATAAATAAAAAATCTGCGTCATCCGTGTCATCCGCGTCTAAAAAATAAATCATCACTTCATTCAAAACCGCTCAAGAATGAATATAGCTGTTTTATTATCAGGAGGTGTTGATAGTTCAGTTGTCGTACACCTTCTTTGTGAACAAGGGTATCGGCCGTCTCTGTTTTATATTAAGATAGGAATGGACGGCACCGACTATGTGGATTGTTCTGCTGAAGAAGATTGGGAGATGGCTACGGCTATCGCACATCGCTACGGATTGCCTTTGGAAATGGTAGATTTGCAGAAAGAATATTGGGAACAAGTTGCTGCTTATGCCATTGATAAAATTCGTCGTGGATTGACTCCTAATCCGGATGTGATGTGTAACCGCTTCATTAAGTTCGGTTGCTTTGAACAGAAGGTAGGCAAAGAGTTTGATTTTACTGCTACCGGTCATTATGCCACTACGGTCCATAAAGATGGTAAGGTATGGCTGGGTACAGCTGTCGATCCTGTAAAGGATCAGACAGATTTTCTTGCGCAGATTGACTACTTGCAAGTCTCTAAACTGATGTTCCCCCTTGGTGGATTGATGAAACAGGAAGTACGGGACATTGCCCGCGATGCAGGATTGCCTACTGCCCGTCGCCGTGACAGTCAGGGTATTTGCTTTCTGGGAAAGATCAACTACAATGACTTTGTTCGTCGTTTCCTTGGTGAACGGCAAGGAGATATTGTAGAATGGGAGACTGGGAAGAAAATCGGTACACACCGGGGGTACTGGTTTCATACCATCGGACAGCGCAAAGGATTGGGATTGAGTGGTGGTCCTTGGTTTGTCATTCGGAAAGACGTTGAGGCAAACGTTCTTTATGTCTCACGGGGCTATGATACCCAATGGCAGTATGGGCGTGAATTTAAGATTCATGATTTTCATTTCATTACAGAAAATCCCTGGTTACATAATCAGGTAGTCGATGTGACATTTAAAATCCGCCATACACCGGAATTTATGAAAGGAAAACTGATACGGGAAGGGGAGGTCTATCATATTGTATCTTCTGAAAATTTACAGGGCATTGCTCCCGGACAATTCGGTGTCGTATATGATGAAGCTTCCCGGATATGTATCGGCAGTGGAGAGATTGGTATTTGAATAATCTTTTTATATATAGTATTCCACTAAATCCACAATTCCTGCCTTCATAGCATATTTTGTAGCTTCGTGCACATTGTTCACTCCTAATTTGCGGAATATGTTTTTGCGGTGGCTGTTTACCGTATGAAAACTAAGGTTCTTCTCCGCAGCAATTTCTTTCGTAGTCTTTCCCAGAGCAATTTCTTTCAGTACACTCCGTTCCGCCGGTGTCAGTAAATCATCTTTCAGTGTGTGGCGTACGGGAGATGCATTGTTGCCGGACAACAATAGATTACTGACATGATTACAGATAAAACGCTCTTTGCGCGAAGCACATTGCAATGCAGACAGTATTTCTTCTTTTGAATTATCCTTCAACACTACTCCGAAAGCCATACTACTGAACAATACCTGTCGGAGAAATTCCATGCTCAATTCATCAGAGAACAGGAGCCAGTCTGCTTCTTTAAAACGTTCATGCAGGACAATTAACTCGTCCGCACCTGAGAAATCAAACAACGTATAGTCCAGTATAACTACTGCCTGCGGATGCAGACGCAATTGCTGAACTAATTCGGTTTTGTTATCTGCTTCCAGTAACAGGGCTGTATCCTTCTGACTGCTGAGTAGGAACATCATACCTGCTTTGGTGATGTCCTGATTGTCTGCGATGATAAATTCTCTCATATATGGATGCAAAAATATAAAAAACTCCGCTGCAAATGTACACATTTCTGGCAATTTGCAGCGGAGTGGAAATATATATATTGTAAAGGGCTTTACCAAGAGCGTCCTTTAAAGATGCTGGATTGGCTTAATGGAACGAGATTACCACTCAGCGTCATCGTATTGGAGTTGAAGTTCGGGCTGATGGTTACGGTAGCATTGTTTCCACCGTTAGTCAGCGAAATGAAGATCTGTGCAGAGATACCGATACCCTGAATACTGAACTGGCAGTTAACGTTACCTTTCTTGTCAGTTGTAATCTGCATATCCGAGGTAGAACCATCTACAGTTACACCACCGATACCGTTAGGGCCGGGATACACAGTGTTGAATGCTACCTGTACGGTACCACGTCCTTGATTTACCAGTACAAAGTTGGTGTTGGAGTTAACGAAAGCTGTCTGTCCGTTACGGAACATTACCTGGTCGGCTTCCAGTACGAATTGGTGGGCTTTCAATGCGGCTACAGCGTCATCATACGATACTGCATCGGCTACTTGTTCTTCAGCTTTCAGGCGGGCGCGTTCAGCGTCTCTTTGAGCCTTACGGTCTGCGCGGCGTTCCGCTCTACTTTCTTGTGCATACATGGCGGTTGTTGCCGCACTCATCATCACTAATGCTACTAATGCAATAAACTTTTTCATAATTCTTTAATGTTTAGGTTTTACGATTCTTGTTCGTTTATTGCAAAACAACCTTTATCCGGGATTGTTCACGGGACGCTTCACAATTTTATATCCGATGGCTGCAACGAGGATACTCATTAACGGACTGATAATGTTGAAAAAGCAATAAGGAAGATAGGTCAGCGTAGATACGTTCAATATCGTTGCCTGCGTCATTCCGCAGGTATTCCATGGTATCAGAGGGGAGGTCACGGTAACGGCATCTTCCGTAGTACGGCTCAATAATCGGTTCTCATATCCTTTTTTCTCATAAATATTGCGAAACATGTTTCCGGTGAGGATAATACTGATATATTGGTCAGCAGTAGTCAGATTAAGAAATAGTCCGGAACAAACAGTGGATGCTACAACGCTGACTCTTCCTTTCATGAAACGTACAAAGACTGAAGTTATACTACCCAGCATACCGCTTGCTGTCATGGCACCTCCGAAGCACATGGCGCAAAGAATCAACCAGACTGTATTCATCATGCCAGCCATGCCACGTGTAGACACAAGGTCGGTCAGCATACTGTTGCCGGTATCCAGACCGGTGCTTCCGTAGAATGTCATCATTGTCCCTTTGAAGATGTTATTTTCTCCTGCTATTTCACGTAGCAAATCCGGTTGGAAGATGATGGCGCAAATACCTGCCAGCATCGTGGATATGAACAAGGTAATGATGGACGGAACTTTTCGCGCAATAAGTATTCCGGTTACTAAGGGAACAATCAGTAACCAGGGAGTGATTGTGAAGGTATCTTTCAGCGATGTGGCAAAGTCCTCCATGTGCGCTGTAGAGTTTGTTTCGATGACGAATCCCATTACTGTAAAGATGATCAGTGTGATAATCAGCGATGGAGTGGTTGTTATCAACATATAGCGTATATGCTTAAATAAAGGTACATCTGTTATGGATGAAGCAAGTATCGTAGTTTCCGACAGTGGGGAGATTTTATCACCGAAATATGCTCCGGAGATAATGGCTCCTGCTATCCAGCCTTCGTTGAATCCTTGTGCTTTGCCAATCCCCATCAGGGCGATACCGATAGTGGCGATTGTTGTCCACGAGCTACCTGTCATAACAGAAATTAATGCACAGATGATACAGGTTGATGCCAGGAAAAAATCAGGATGAATAATTTGCATGCCATAATATATAAGAGTAGGGACGATGCCGCTTATCATCCATGCTCCACTTAGCGCACCTATTATCAGCAAGATGATAATTGCTGTAGCAACTCCTGAAATATTATTTGTGATGGCGAGTTCGTAATCTTTCCAAGGGACACGGTAGAATGCTATGCCTATGAATACACAAAAAGCGGTAGTGGTCAGTAG
>OHCS01000243.1_pt1 | contig 34733 bp, 21 predicted proteins | sample 1566741 | NCBI WGS metagenome assembly OHCS01 (sample SAMEA3879604, study PRJEB24766) | human gut metagenome | biome: human-associated habitat; feature: feces | place: USA | collected 1985/1987 | reverse complement strand
CAAAAAGTTTTCGATGATTTGCGGGCAAAGCTCAATACGAATGAAACGAATGGTTCCAAAACGGATTATTATGACTTGGTTGCGAATAATCCTCTGGAACAAGAAAGTGCCAACTGTTATATAGTGGATAAGCCTGGTTACTATAAATTTCCGGCTTGCTATGGTAATACTTATCCAAATGGAGGAACTGAGGCTTATAAATATGAGGGAAGTGTTCCGGATAAGTCTATGGAAGAATATCTGCTTATGGAGTTTGTAGGTCATGATGATAATCCGATTCAGCCACAGGGAATTCCGAATATTCATGATGCGGTACTTGTGTGGCAAGATAGCCCGGATCTTGTGACTGATATCAAATATAATGAAGAGGGTTGGGTCTATTTTTGTGTACCGGAAGCGGCGTTTAACCAAGGTAATGCAGTGATTGCTGTACGGAATGATAAGGGAGAGATTTTATGGAGCTGGCATATATGGGCGACATATTATGGTTCTAAGGAATCGCAGATTTCGGAGGCTGTAAATGAGTATAATAAGCATTTTTATTTTCTACCTTGCAATCTGGGTTACTGCGATCCGCACGGAGGTAATAGCGAAAGAAAAACTTACATACGCTTTGTAGCTACTATGCCCGATGGTACCAAACGAACAGTAACTAAATTCAATAAATTGGAAGGGGCTCCTACCCCGGATGCGGAGGGCATTTTTACGTTTGTTCAGCCGGAAATAATCGAATCCATAGCCGGAGACAATCCCTACTATCAGTGGGGACGTAAAGACCCGATGCTACCAGGGGTATACAATGCGACTATTCGAGCTAATGCACCCATAGGTAGTGATCATCTTTCTGTCGATAAGTATAAAGAAGAATTAGATATGGAGAATAAAGTATTTTATTCTACTGAGGCATATAGGTTTACTGCATCAGAAAGTGGTCGGTCTATTGGTGAAAGTATCCGGACGCCTCATCATTTCTTTATGCATAAAAGACCAACAGATGCTACGGCAGAAGATGATAATTATCTGCGACGTCATTGGCATAACGGTGAAAGTAGACCGGGCCGCGTGACTTCTTATAAAAAGAAAACCATTATGAATTTCTGGAATTCACAGTTGGATGAGAATGCTATAGAAGCTAAAGCTGACGACCCTAATAATAGATATGTTTTCAAAACAATATATGATCCTTCTCCGGCAGGCTATAAGGTGCCACCTCCTGCGGCATTTTCCAAGTTCACTGATAAATTAGGAAATCATGATGCGATAGGAACAGTAGAAGGAGGAGGAGGGTACATAATTGAACCTAAGTCTGGTGAAGGAGGTATAACAATAGGCTGGTATGTAACGGATAAAGGAGGACACAGATTCTTCTTCCCTGCTACCGGATTGCGAGATATGGGTATCAGTGATCGTGAGGTAAGCTATGGTACATGGCCTGCCCATTCTAAGTTGACATTTATTGCAAGTTCTGGATTTAAAAAAAGTGATGCATCTTCAAGTTGTCTGTTGTTCTCTCTTGATTATAGAGTTGCTTTTATACAAAAGCCTATTGGTGCTATTTATGGTACTAATAATGCTTATGGTTTTACATTGCGCCCTATTCTAGATAAACAAAAGTAGAGGAAAACAGGTGTACAACTTAAAGAAGAGGTATTTTGATATATCTGTGTCAGCAAAATTAGAATATCATTTAGGATATTGGTGAGAAAAAGGGATGTATTATCTCCTGAAGTGCCCAAATGGTTAAATGTGAAAATATAACATTGTGAATTTTTTAAATGGAATGAGCCCGATACAATAACGGGCTCATTTCATTAATCTATCAAAGCAAAGTCCAACTGTTTCTTTTCCAGGTTGGCACGTGCCACTTTAATCGTAATTGCATCACCCAAACTATACGTGCGGTGCTTGCGGCGTCCGCGCAGACAGTAGTTCTTCTCGTCGAACTCGTAGTAATCATCATCGAGGTCACGGATAGGTATCATGCCTTCGCACTTGTTTTCGTTCAGCTCTACGTACAAGCCCCACTCCGTTACACCGGAGATTACACCGTCGAATATTTGTCCCATGCGTTCAGTCATAAACTCTACCTGTTTGTATTTGATGGAAGCACGTTCGGCATTGGCGGCTATTTGTTCCATGTTGCTGGAATGGTCGCAAAGATTTTCGTACTTAGTTTCGGAAACACTGCGTCCGCCATTCAGATATTTCGTCAGCAAGCGGTGTACCATCATGTCGGGGAAACGGCGGATGGGTGAGGTGAAATGCGTATAGTATTCGAATGCCAATCCGTAATGCCCGATGTTGTGCGTGGAGTAACGCGCTTTCTGCATGGCACGGATGGATACGGTCTCAATAAGATTCTCTTCCTTCTTGCCCTGAATGTCGTCCAACAGGTGGTTGATGGATTTGGAAACATCTGTCTTGGTTCCGCCGGTACGTATCTTGTAGCCGAAGCGGGCGATGAATTGTGCCAGGTTATCCAGTTTCTCCGGGTCCGGAAGGTCGTGGATACGGTAAGGGAATACCTTGGCCTTCTTGTTTTTCGGTACGCGACCGATTTTTTCTGCTACGGTGCGGTTAGCAAGCAACATGAATTCTTCCACCAACTTGTTGGCATCTTTGGAAACTTTGAAGAAGACGCTGACAGGTTTCCCTTTTTCGTCTATCTCAAACTTCACTTCGTAACGGTCAAAGTTGATGGCTCCGGCTACGAAACGCTTCTGACGCAGCGCCTTGGCGATGGTGTCCAGCATGAGGATTTCTTCTTTGAAGTCTCCTTCTTTCGTTTCGATTACTTGCTGTGCTTCTTCGTAAGTAAAGCGGCGGTCGGACTTGATTACCGTATGTACTACGCGCGAGTCTTTCACATCTCCCTTTTCGTTGATGTTGAAGATAACGGAGTATGCCAGCTTTTCTTCGTCGGGACGCAGGGAGCAGATGAAGTTGCAAAGACGTTCGGGAAGCATCGGGATAGTACGGTCTACAAGATACACGGATGTAGCGCGTTTTTCGGCTTCCTTGTCAATGATGCTGCCTTCGGTTACGTAGTGGGTAACGTCTGCAATGTGTACGCCTACTTCCCACAAGCCGTCTTTCAGTTTGCGGATGGAGAGAGCATCATCAAAGTCTTTGGCATCCTTTGGGTCGATGGTGAAGGTGGTTACATTCCGGAAGTCCTCGCGTTTGGCAATTTCTTCATCGGATATTTCGGCGGGGATTTTATCCGCAGCTTTTTCTACAGAAGAGGGGTAGACGTAGGGCAGGCCGAATTCAGCAAGGATGGCGTGCATCTCTGTGGTGTTGTCGCCCGCTTTGCCCAGGATGTCGATGACTTGTCCGATGGGGTTTTTCGCCTTGTCAGGCCATTCCACTACTTTCACGATAGCTTTGTCTCCCGTCTTTCCGCCTTTTAGCTTTTCTTTGGGAATGAAGATGTCATTGGCAAGCGTACGGTTTTCCGTCACCAGGAAGGCATATGAACTGCCTACTTCCAGTGTACCTACGAAGGTGTCGTTGGCACGCTCCAACACTTCTATCACTTCTCCTTCGGCTTCGCACCCACGGCGTTTGGCGTAGAAGGAGATGCGGACTTTATCATTGTTCATGGCGTGTGCCGAATTACGCTCGGCCACGAATATCGGGTCGCCTCCACCTTCGGGAATGAAGGAATTCTTTCCATTACTCTTGCGCTGGAAAGTGCCTGTCATTTCCACACCATGATTGTTCAGTTTATATTTGCTTTTCTCTACTTCGGTGATGTAATCATCCAGTAGCATATCGCTTAGGATATCCTTACACAGCATCTTCAGAGGATGCGTGGTAAGGTGGAGTTGTTCGAATATGTATTTCAGGGACAGTACTTCGTCGGGTTTCGAATGGAAAAAATCCATCAGTGCGCTCACAAGCTCTTTCTTTTTCATGCGCTTGCCGGCTTTCTTTTCTTTATTCTTAGCCATAAGTTCTCTTTCTTTATGAATGTATTTGCAAAGTAAACAAATAATCGATTAGATTGGTTGAAAATCATTCGAATTCTGATGGATTCATTACGAGATTAAGAATGTTCTGCCGTAGATATTAAAAGTAAAGTGCACTTCAAAGCTTTTGTCGGGCTTTGAGTGCACTTCATGAAAGACGTATCCTCTTTTGTTTGTTAAAGAGAGAATTTAGTTAATAATTGAGCAAAGAACCTTTTCATTTTAAAGAACGTACGACACGGAAACCGATCTGACCAAACCATATGTCACCTCCGGGGTAACCCATATCTGTTTTGATGTGAGCACCCAAAAGTCGCATATTGGTGTTAGAACAGTTCGTATCGTAAGTTGAGAAACAACCTCCGCGTGAGAAAACCAGGCGCTCCTCATCTCTGGGTTTCTCAGGACCCCATGGATCAGTTTCCTCAGCGTCACTGATATAGCCTAACTGAAGGAGCCATTCTCCGGTATATTCTTCAACGTTTCCTGCCATATCATAGATTCCCAGTGAGTTGGGCTTCTTTAATCCTACCACATGGAGTTCGGGCTCTTCTCCTACTATAGAGTTTTCTCTATACCAGCCTACTTCATCGAGGTCGTTGCTACCTGCATAGTAATAAGGTTGGTTTTCGTTGTCGGGACCACCTTTGGCTGCGTATTCCCATTCGGCGCTGGTAGGCAGGCGATAACCGTTGGCTGTTTTATCGCGGATTACGTCAGCCTCATATAGTTCAGTGTTGGTAGGATCCCATAATTCATTCTTGAATGTATAAACCGGTTTGTAGCCCTTGCGTTCGCTCAGCTTGTTACAGTAAAGCATGGCTTCGTATAGTGTCACGGTGTGTACGGGCAACAGGTCTTTTTTCTTGTTGACTGACGGGTTATAGCCCATGACATCCTGAAACTCACGTTGTGTCACTTCATAACGTCCTATTTCAAAAGCTGAGATATTTACTTTATGTGCATTTTCCTTATCTGCGTACGTACCGCTTAAGTCACGTCCGATGATAAATGAACCCGCTCCTACGGTTACCATCTCAAATGTGGTATAGTTGGGATTATCCTCATCGCCTCCTCCACTGGGCGGATTGACACCACCGGATTGCAGCGTAACAATAGCAATGTATGTCTTAACATTCTTCTGGTCAGAAGAAATAACTCTATACTCTACAGCATCAGTGAAGTCTTGAACCGTACCGCTGGCGGGAGTTACAGTAGCCCCTTCCGAAGGTACTACAACGGGTTTCAGTGCGGTGACATCCGTACCGGCCGGCATAGTAACTGTAATGACAGGATAATCTATTTTAGAAGATATCTGTCCTGGGATGATAAAGGCTGTGATGTTTGCCGCAGCAGGTTCTTCCTCTTTTTCCACACCTTTCTGGGTGATGATAAGCATATATGTGTCCAGTACTTGGTCGCCGAAAAGAGCGGATATTTCTACTGTGGTCTGGCGTACATTTTCTGCATTGTTTTTGGCTACAGATAAAGAGAGGCGGTTTTTGCTGCAATTAGCCAAACACCACATTTTGTCGGCAGCCGGGACGGTAGCTTTCAGGGTGATGCCATCCATATCTGCTCCGGCGGCGTCACCCAGGGTAATGCTGCTGGTGAGGGTACCTTCTTTAGATACTGACAGAATGCCGTTTTCTTCATCGAAAGACAAGATCCCTTCGTTGAAAGAAGACATCGAAGCTACTAACTCAATGTGAGGAACGGCTTGTTTGTCGTCATCATCGGAACAGGCGGTAAATGAAATGCTGCACAATAGCGCGACAATAAGGTAATAAAATTTGTTCAAGTTCATAAAGTGTATATTTTAGTTGTTATTTAATGGTTCTTACTACGCGGAAACCGATGGTGTCATATGTTGCTGTAGGATCCATCTTGTCAGTGTAATATACTTTTCCTTTAGTGTCGTATGTAGAGAAATAGCCACCCCTGTAGATTTTTGTATCATTGAGGTTTTCGGCAGGACCAATCGGATCCGTTTCCGGTTCCAGGGAATATTCATAACCGTAAGGCACACCATAGTCGTAGCACCACTCACCGACATTTCCGCTCATATCATAAATTCCTAATTGATTGGCTTTTAGCTTGCCAACTTCGTGCAGCGAAGCACTACCGCCGACAGCTGAGTTATCTTGCCACCAACCTACTTCACTATAGTTATCACTGCCGGAAAAGACTGTTAGATTCTTGCAACCTTCATTACCTCCCTTAGCGGCGAATTCCCATTCGGCTGAAGTCGGAATTCTGTAACCGTTGGACACAGTGGCCGGATCATAGATGTAGTTTGGAATTTCTGTGACTCCTCCGAACCAAATGTCCTCTATTCTGATGGTACCTTCTTGTTTGTAAGCGGGAGTCAGTCCTTCTTTTTCACTCAGTTTGTTACAGAATTCGCAGGCTTTGGCCCAGTCTACTTTATTTACGGGATAATTGTCTCCTCTGAATTTCTTATCTGAAGGATTCTCACCCATAATCTCATTATACAGTTTTTGCGTAATTTCAGTCGTAGCGATATAGAAACTGCTCACGGTGACGTCGTGTGTGTAACTTTGGGTATAGTCTTTTCCTTCTCCGAACTTAAAGGTTCCTCCTTCCACTACTACCATGTCCATGCTACTGTTCAGTTTGGCTTGCTTTACACTCAGTCGCAGGGAGGAGATTTCTGTTTCTTCCGTTTTACCTGCTGCGGCGATGGTGATATCTGCAGTATTATCTGATTTGGCAGCTGTGGGAGATATCCGGATGTTCAGTGTTCCTCCGGTTAAGTCAGCGATGAACCATTTGGCATCTTCAGGAACGGTTAGCGCATATTCCACATCAATGGTCTGATCCTCCAAAGTAGTGCCTACCGGTATTGTCACATCACCACCGACATAAGAAATGTCGAGTAGTCCTCCTTCCAGTTTAACGTTGGCAGGTGCAGTCATCTGATCTGTTTTCAAAATCACTTCTCCTTTTGGAGTAATCTTGGCACCTTGGTTGATTGTCAGTTCCAGTGGAGCGATCTCGGCACCGGTAGCTACTGCTGTCAGCGTTGTAGTGGTGGAGCGACTTTGCGCATCTTTGGAAACACTGACTTCAATGTTCAGTTTATTGCCGGTAATAGTAGCTTTACACCATGTGGCATCTTTGGCAGGAACTACAACTGTATAAGTAATGTCAAGGTCGTAATCTTCCAGACCGCAGGTTAATGGAATGGAGAAAGTACCTCCCTTGCCATCTACGGTAAGTGCATTTTGAGTCACAGTCGCCCCTTCGGGGGAAGTAATGTTTTGGGTACTGAGTGCGATGCCGCCTTTTAGCGGATCGTCGTCATCACTACATGAAGTGAACATTATGCAACCGGCAATCAATGCCAGGCATGTGTTGAGCAAATGATAAACTTTCATACTTTGTGAAATTTTGATTAATACTATAGTTATTTGTATCGTAGTTAATTGGCCATTGGGTAATATTGTACAGCTCTGTATGCTGTGAAATAGTTTTCCGGATGATCGACATCGGTGAATTTAATCCAGTTAGGTGATTTTTTGTCATCAGACGTCAATGTAAAGGTGCGTTGGATATCATTGCCGAACGGTGTGATCAATGCGTTGAATTTAAAGTCTGTATAGTAAGTCTTTCCGACGGTTGAGCCTTCTTCGGAGAATTTCAGGGAAATCTTGTCTTCTCCAATCAGTTCGTAATCGAAAGCCAGATAACCATGTCCCTGGGCACAGATGAATTGGAAGGCATAGTAAGTACCCAGAATATTAATCTCACTGCCTAAATAGCAATAAGTTATATCATCATTGTTGGCTTCGAGTGCTTCGCGGGATATATCCCATAAAGCCTGACCGTAAGGACTAAATCCGCTGTAGGTAAAGAACCAGTTGCGGCTGAACAGCATTTCGTTGACAGAAGGATATGTGGGGATGAACATGCCCGTAGCATCATTGGAGGGGATGAATGTACCATCTTCTCCTAAGTCCGGATTTAAGATCAGGCCTTCGATGACATTATTGCCCAATTGTACGGGTTGGTAGAATTTACATCCTGTCAGGGTGATGATGAACGGTTGATACTCGGTGATGGTTTCTTCCCCTTTCTTCCGGTAGATACAAAGCGTATGTCCTGTCAGGCGCGTTTCTATAGACTGTTCTTCATCCTGATAGAGTAACCGGTAATATTCGGCGAATTCTTTATCTTTTTGCTTGATGTCTTTCAGGTAGTCGCTCCATTTCAAGGCGGCGGACATGGGGGTCATCGTCATGTACGAACCACTCTTTTTCCCTTTCAGTCGGATGATTTGTTCGTCGGCTTGCAGTATGGTGAATTCAAAATCCCCTTCCAATCCGTAACCGTCTCCCATCCCTTGGCTGTTGGAGGGGTCGGAGAAAAAGTGGAGTATTTCGTTATAGGTGTCAAAAGAAAGTACGCATCCTGCACTTTGTTTCAGGGTATAGGTGCTGACTGCTGTTTTGTCTGCGCCTGCGGTTTCACTGGCTACAGTTACCCGGTAACCTGGCTGGAAGTTAAGCAATACGTTGAAGCCTCCGTAACTTTGCGTAGAAGAGGGATAATACTCCATTAACCAGCCGTTGGGTGAACTGAGCAGAATTTCTTGTACTGTTTCTATTTCTTCCTCAATACGGTTGGCGGAAGTATCGTCAAAAATCGGATCTATCTTGGGCGTACATGAAAAGAACAACCCGGCGGCGAGAATTGATAATATATAATGTGTCAGTTTCATACTTAATTCATTATTAAAGGTTTTCTAAATCAACTTCAGACAATGAGCCGGAGCGGCGTTGTACGATGTCGCGCAACTTGTCAATGTCAATGCTCCAACTGTCTTTCAGATATTTTCTTACGATATCAAACTTTTTCTGCAGTTTTATTTTGCCGAGGGCTCCGCCGTTATTCAGCACGTTTTCCCAATAACCGGCATCGTGGGTTATATAATTGGAAATGATTTCCACGAAATCTTCATCGGGTGAGAAACTTGCGTAACGGGTTATGAATCCCATTGTGTTGGCAACCTCGTCACTCTCCAGGTTTAACCAACTTGGTCCCTGGTAATCGGTTGAAATCAGGTTGAAGTCTGTAGAATAATTCTTTGTTTGATGTAAGATATGTGCAAACTCATGGTGCATGGTTTTAAAGAACCAGGTGTTCAGAAAATCAATATCCGGACTATTGGCATTCAGTTCGTTTACATTGTACAAAGTGATTTTCAAACCACCTTCAGCCGTTCCCAGTACCACTGAACCTTGGCTGTTGTATGCTTTTGAACCGATTAACTGAATCATTCGCGGACAATAGGTCTTGATGAATGTCTCTCCGAGTAATTCGTTGTAGGAATCTATCCAAAGATACTTGGTCAGTTTGGCCATGGCAACACATTTGTCGTATTCGGCAGGAATCAGATTGTACGTATTGTCTGACTCTTTATCGATATATTTATAGTTGAACTGAATGTTGTACGGAACGACATAGTTGAGTAATAACCAAGTATCGAATGCATTCCGTTCGGGAGATTCTGTATCGAAAATACTGTGACTGTCTAATTTGTCTTCGCTGCATGCTCCCAAAACAATGGAAGCGGCAAACAATAAAGTATAGATATATTTTTTCATGTTTCCTCCTTATTTTAGTTGTTTCTTGGATTGGCTTCCAGACCTGCTGCAATAACCTCTTGGGGGATTTGCATGGCGCGGCGCAGATCGTTCACCAGTAATACGTCGTCTGCTTGTCCATCTCTGTTGTGTGAAATTTCAATTCCGTATCGTTTTATATCATTCCAGCGAAGGCCTTCGTGGACAGTGATGATACGGCGCATGTGAAGAAGGCACTGAATCAGATTCTCCGTATCACTGTCGGTGATTGTAAATCCTTGTGGGTTGATTTTCTTCTTGATAGTTCTATCGTCTTCCGACTTCAAGTGCAGGGGCATATACTTTCTTGCTGCGTAATAATTAATCAGTTGTTCTTTTGTGAAAGTCTTGCCTGTCATGGAGTTCATCAGTATATTAATGTCTGCCACGGCCTTATCAGCTTCCGGTGCTTGTTTCAATAAATAAGCTTCTGCGCGGCATAATAATAATTCGTCAATGGAGAAAGCTACATTTACCAGATGGAGAAAGCCGATACCGGCTGTCTTATCGGTATATTCAAAGTAGCCGTTCACCTTCGGGAAAGAGTATTTCTGCTCAAATCCCCAGATACCATTTGACATGAAAAGCTGGTTGTATGCGCCCCACGGGCCGGGTAAGATTTCATTAAGCAGGATGTTATAGGCATTGCCATAACGTAGCCCTATCCCATAAGGGCCATGTACATAAGGCCAGGAAGACTGTGCGGTGACCAACATCAGGTTGCATGGTTCGGTATGTGCGATGTAGCTGTTACATCTGAGCTCGAAATCCGTTGCAAGTTCGCTGAAGCTTTTCCAGTTACGGACATCATTTACCGGGTTGTCGCCAAGTACGGTGCTGGCATATTCTATTACTTTGTCAAATCTCAGATAATAAAGATTGAAACGGGCTGCAAAAGCGTAGGAAGCGCGTTTGTTGAAGTGATACTTAGGAACAGAGTATGCTTCATCGTTAATCAAAGGTAACCCTTCTTCAATATCTTTGTTGATGTTTTCGTACACCTGGCTTAGAGTGCCCCGTTCTATTCCGTCGGGCATCACTTCTGTTTCGGGTGTTGTGGTGTAAGGTATCCCGAGTTCCTGATCCGCAGTCTGCGGGTTATAGGGCATACAAAATAGGTTGGCAAGCTGGAAGTGAGCGTATGCACGGCATAGTAGCGCTTCACCTTTCTGTGGATTCAGGTTTTCCGGGTTTCCCATCAGCTCAATGGCCTGTAGGGCTTGATTGGCCGAACAGATGGCATTATAGTGTGCGTCCCATATATATTTGGGTGCGTCAGTATCCTCGGAAGTCATGTCATTCCATAAATAAGCATCCCGTTGTATCTGTCCGTATATGTCATACAGTGCCCCGTTGTCCTTGGCATTGTCGGAAGCAAGTTCGGAGATGAGAATGGTTGATACTTCCGGATAAGCAGATACCAGTATATTGGTGATTTTCTGTTCGGAATCTATTTCTGTTCTGTCATCTGGTATAGTGTCCAGAAAGTCATTACAAGAAGCCAATGCAAATAATGAACCGGCCAGTAATATATATGTTCTTATATTATTCATATCGAGTTGTTTTTTAATTAAATACCTAATCTTAATGTCAAAGTGAACTGTTGGGGAACAGGAGATGCCACACCACCGGTATTGAAGAACTCAGGATCTTGCCCGTTCAGCTTCTTGTCCGAATAGATGAGAAATGCATTCGTAGCTTGAAGTTTTAAGGACAAATCACTGACTCCTGCTTTAACTATCAGTTTTTTAGGGAAATTATAGGTTAGAGAAATTTCTTTCATCCGGATAAAGTCTCCTTTGGCTATGCGGGCTGTAGAATAGTTGTAGGCATTGTAAGCATAGCTCAGATAGGGATCCTGCTGATTGGCGCGTTTATCGGCAATTACCGGGATATCGGTATACTTCTCATCTCCGCCTTTAGTCCAGCGGTTGATGAATTCTCGAGGCATAGCATCCAGGTCACTGTACTGGTTGTGGAATACAGGATCCAGTCTGATTACATTGCCGAAGGAATATGTGATGAAGAGGTTCAGCAAGAAGTTCTTATATTTGAAACTGTTTCCAAAACTTCCGGTGATAGTCGGGTCAGTTGGACCTTCGTAAATAAGATGGCCCTTCTTAATCCGTTCCTGGAAGTTAATGTTGCTCACTGTCAGGTTTCCATCTTCGTTAATGAAGGTAGGATAGCCACTCTCATTCAATCCGCGGAAATCCATGGAGAACAGAGAGCGGACAGGATAACCTTCCAATGCAAATCCGCTTCCACTGATCATCTCGATTACCGAAGAATTGGATTGGAGATCGGTTACTTCATTCTTGGTATTTGAGAAGATAAAATCCGTATTCCAGCTGAAATCCTTCTTCCTGATGTTCTGTGTAGATAAGGTGAACTCAATACCATGTGATTTCATGCTGGCTACATTGGCCAGTTTTGTGAGTTGTCCGCCGGTACCTTTGGTATTGATGATACCTATCAGGTCATAATTGTCGCGTTTGTACCAGTCGACAGCCAGATTAATGCGGTTATTCAGAAAGCCTATTTCCGCTCCGATATTCAACTCATGCTTTTTCTCGTAAGTAAGCTCCTGGTTTTCTATATTTACAACTCTCAGACCGGACTCTTTGATGGAAGTGAACGGACGCCAGGCGTTATAACTTTGAATGATAGCCCGGGAGTTACTGGCCGAAGCCGGACCACGGTCAGCAGTCAGAGAGTAGGAGGCTTTCAGGGTCATATTTGAAACGTAGTCGAGCAGAGGTTGCCAGAATTTCTCTTCATGGGCATTCCAGGCGGCTGATAAGTTCCAGGTGGGAAGCCAGCGTGCCGATCTGCTTTTACCCAGTTTATTGGAACCTTCGTATCGCAACGTACCGTTCAAGGTGTATTTGCCTTGGTAAGAATAGGTTGCTGTACCGAAGAATGAGACTTCGCGCTGACGGGTTCTTTCTACGGTATAGTATTGGGCGTTTTCTTCACTGCCTTGTTTGAAGTACTGGTATTCGTAGGCCGGAAGCATTCCCATTTCATATTGCATACCGACTCCGTTGAACCAGGTTCTTTGGCGGTTTACAGCATTGATTTCCATACCTCCGAAGAAATTGAAGATATGGTTTTCATTATATACATCATTGTAGCTGGCTGTTCCACGGAAATCATAGCTATCCATTGAATATTTTGTCTCTCTGTAAAATCCTCCCACTGGCAGCACAGAAACAGGCAGTGTGTTGGCATTTTCCGGATCGGTATAAAGCCATGGATTTGCCTGGCGCATCGTAGCGTCGTCCATAGCGCGGAAAGCCCATGCCTGATTTGAATAATCTTTGATGGTGTGTGACTGTGTAGTCATGGAAGTTTTGTAGGCTCCCAAAGCGGATAACTCGATTTTATTAATAGGTTTCCATTTCAGTTCTCCCTGAAATTTAAGATCGGTTACGTTTAAGTCGATGTAGTTGTTATCCAGTTCATGCAGAATGTTGAAAGGCGCATAGTTGCGTACATAGTAGGCATCAGGGTCCAGTGTACGTGAGGTGTTCAGGGCGTAACTGTATGGGTTGATGTCAAAGTCGCGCTTCACTTCGCCACTGACAGGGTCGACGGAAGAACTTAATGTTCCCGGAGCTTTCTGCTTACGGTAAGAAGCATTGCTGATTAAATTGAGTGATAAGGCTTTGCTGATATGGTATAGTGCGTTTACATTGGCAGTATAACGCTTTACTTCGCTTTTTTTAGTCCATCCCGGATCATTCATGATACTTAATGAAGTGTAGTAAGATGCTTTTTCAGTACCGGTAGAAAAACTGATGGCATGGTTTTGTGAGATGCTGTTGTTAAACAGCAGGTCAAACCAGTTTGTATTTCTGAATTCTGCTTCCTGCAGGTACTGGTTACGTGCTTCTTCCGTATTCATCAACCCGTATGAATCAGTCTTTGCATCGTAATCGTTGATCAGATGATACATTTTTCCGTATATACCGCTGTTTGAGGCCCGGTACATATCGGCAAGATTCAAATATCCCGCATTGTCCAGCTCTTTATAAACGCCCATCTGTTCTTGCGAATTCAAGATATTGAAATGCCTGTAGTTGGGCTTTAATCTCATTGTGTATTCTCCGGTATAGGTGATTTTGCTGCTTCCGGCTTTTCCTTTCTTAGTAGTAACAACGATTACTCCGGCCATAGCCCGGGCTCCATAAATAGAGGTGGCAGAACCGTCTTTTAATATCTGGAAGCTCTCAATATCATCTGCATTTAATCCGGCAATGGCAGAGCTGATGAGTGTGACGGCATCTCCCGAAGACAAATTATCTGCATCTACCTCGGTTACATCTTCCATAATGACTCCATCCACTACCCATAACGGCTTGGAACTACCGTATATGGAAGTTGCTCCGCGTACACGGATTTTAGGGGCGGTACCGAAAGTGCCTGATACGTTCTGGACGGATACGCCGGCTGCACGCCCTTCCAGTGCACGGCTGATTTCGGGTATACCATCCAGCTTGATGTTCTCTGCTGAGAGTTTTGTGGCGGCACCCGTAAATAACCGTTTATCCATCTTTTGCATACCGGTAACTACTACTTCCGATAATGTTTGTACGTCAGATACCAGTGTGATGTCCATTTTAGGAGAGGCCTTTACTTCTTGGGGCACCATACCGATATAAGAGAATTGCAGGATCGAATTGCTGGCTACTTTTTCAATATGGAATCGTCCGTCAATGTCGGTTAGAACTCCTGTTTTGCTTCCTTTAATCAGAATGGTTGCACCGATCAATGGCAATCCGTCATCTTGTGAAATAACGGTTCCTGTGACATCGAAAATTTTAGGTTGTTTGGAGTTCTTGGAAGTGATGGTGATAAATTGATCTTCTATATGATACTCCAAAGGTTTATCGTTCAGGATGATTTCCAGTATTTCTTTAATTCCTTTGTTCTTGGCAGAACCGGACACAGTATACTTTTTGACATCGTCATACGTGAACAGGATTTTATATCCCGATACCTTTTCCAAGCGTTTCAATAAAGAAGGTAGACGTTCATTATTGAACTCAATTGTAATCTCCGTTTTAGTTGTAGTTGTTTGTGCATTTGCTTGGGGTGACAAGAGGCAAATACATGCAATACAAGTGATAAATAAATACCATTTTCTTCTCATATATTCTAATTTTATAACACAAATTCTCTTTCGTTATACTATTAGTTCGTATGAGAATAAAAAAAGGACACCCCTTTTGCTGATTTTTCTTAGAAAAAAGTATTATTTTGTTTGATTATCGTCTTATTGGATGTTTTTATGATATGTATTTTCAGTCTATAACTATTGTATTGTTTCTTATGGTAGCTGTTACCTTTTTCATTTGATTAAGTAACTTTAAGGTATGCTCCAATTGCTTTGTCCGGTCAGAAACGAAATGCATTTTATATTTCATAGCATCCGGATTTCTGAATTCGATGTTTACGTTGTACCATCGCCCGATATTTTCCATAATATCTTTCAAAGTGACATCATCGAAATAGAAAAAGCCGTCTTTCCAATAGATATATGAGTCTAAATCCACCTCGGTCATAATGAAATTTCCGTCAGGTTGCAGATGGGCATCTTCTCCGGGAATCAGACGTGTATAGGCGTTATTTTTTGTATTGCTGACTTCTACCTTTCCGCTGATCAGAACAACATGGGTGTCTTCCGGCGAGTAACTTCGTATATTGAACTCTGTTCCCAATACCCGGGTTTGTATATGAGGCGTTTTGACGATGAATGGACGTTCTGTGTCTTTGGCAACTTTAAAGTATGCTTCTCCATTCAAGGTTACTGTGCGTTCTTTTTCTACGAAAGTGGTAGGGTAAACGAAATGAGTGTTGGCATTTAACCAGACTTCAGTACCATCACATAAAGTAATTTTAAAGGTTTCTCCTCTGGGCACTGTGAGGGTATGCGTGTGCAATATTACATCCTTCGTTTTAGAAGGATAACTAAGTTCTTTAGAGGCGGATTGTACTTTTTGAGGAGTATTGGCCTGATGTTCTGCCAGTACAATTCTTTCTCCATCTCCTTTATCTAAAATCACTTGTTGGGGTGAGTTGTCGGCAGTGAATACAATAACGGGCGCTGTGTTTGTTGTCTCCCGCTGATGACTGATGTAGTGATAAATCCCGATGCAAAGGGCAATGGACGCAGCAATACTGATACTTGTTTTCCAGAAAGTATGTATATTTTGTTTTTGGTGTCTTTTTTTGAAGCGGGCAAGTTCGGCTTCTACATTCAGTTGCATATCTTTTTTTTCGGTATGCAGAAAAAACTGGGTATCTAGAATATCTTGGGCTGCCTGTCTGCTTTCCTTGTCCAGAAGCATCTCCTGTAATTGTTCGTCTGTGATATCTGTAGAAGGCTCCATAGCATCAATTGCCTTCTCAATAGAGGCTTCCAACTTTATGTTATCAATTTCTTTACTCATAGTGTCATTGGTTTTTGGTATATTATTTTATATCGTTTTTGCCTTACAATCAGACACCCTCTTTATGATTTATTAAACATTCTTTACGTATCACTTGCAGTGCTTTCACGATATGCTTCCTGACTGCACTTACACTGATATTCAATTCTTCGGCCACTTCCTGATATTTCTTTTTTTCTACATAGCATTCTTCTAAAATATGTTTGGTATGTGGAGTGAGTTTTTGCATAGCTTTCTGAATGGCCAACATTTTCTCGTCCCATTCTTGATAATCGGTTTCTACATAGTCTTGGGTAAGGTCAGTATATAATTGTACGAACTGCTGATGCACATTTTGATGTCGGAGATAATCAATACTTTTGTTGCGCACGTATGTATATAAATAGGACTTGACCGTTGCTTTGTTCACTTTGTCATAGTTATTCCACAGAAACTCGAAAGCATCGCTCACAATGTCTTTACTAGCCTCTATATCGTTTATCAAATGATAAGCATAATAATATAGTTGAGGATAATATTCTTTGAAAAGAATATCAATGCCGGTTTTATCTTTCACACGTAAAAGTATTGAATAGTAAATAAATCGATGTGCAAATAAACAAATAATAATTGAGAAATGCAATATAGCTTTTATTTTAGTATATTTGCGGCAGATTTTTCTTAATAAGTAAGTATTGAATGAGTGCAGAAGCAGCTTCTTCCCGGGAGAAGGGGATATATAAAGTGACGATTGCCGGTAGTATCGTTAATTTTGTGTTAGTTGTACTGAAGTTCGTGGCAGGTATCTTGGGGCATAGTGCCGCTATGCTGGCTGATGCAGTTCATTCTTTATCTGATTTTGTGACGGATGTGATTGTCATCATGTTTGTGCGCATATCCAATAAGCCGCAGGACAAGGGACACGATTATGGACATGGGAAGTATGAAACGTTGGCTACGGCTATTATCGGAATACTACTGTTATTTGTCGGTTTCGGTATTTTGTGGAACGGTGTCTCTTCTATTTACGCATTTGTCAAAGGAGAACAGCTGGAAGCGCCCGGAATGATAGCATTGGTTGCCGCTCTTGTCTCTATTGTGTGCAAGGAAATCCTGTATCAATATACTGTTATTAAAGGGAAAAGCCTGAATTCACAGGCGGTAGTGGCCAATGCCTGGCATCATCGGAGCGACGCTTTTTCGTCTATAGGAACGGCTGTAGGCATTGGAGGCGCAATCTTGTTGGGCGAACATTGGCGGGTACTCGATCCGATAGCTGCTGTGATTGTCAGTTTCTTTATAATGAAGGTAGCTATTCAACTGTTGATTCCTTGTGTTGACGAGTTGCTTGAAAAGTCTTTGCCGGATGAAGTGGAGAAAGATATTGAGCAAGCATTGCTCTCTTTTCCCGGAGTTAGTGAGCCGCATCATCTCCGCACGAGGCGTATCGGTAGTTATTGTGCGATTGAGGTACATGTGCGCATGGACGGAGGGATTACGTTGGAAGAAGCTCATACTACGGCTACGGCTATTGAACATAAATTAAAAACAATGCTTGGCGAAGGTACGCTGATTAATATTCATGTAGAACCCAAGAAATAGATGGAAAGTATATTGATTACAGGAGCCAGTGGATTTATCGGAAGTTTCATCGTGGAAGAAGCGTTGAAGCAGAAGTTCGGTGTGTGGGCGGGTATCCGTTCGAGCAGCAGCCGGGAATATCTGCGAAACCGTAAGATACACATCCTGGAACTGGATTTTGCACACCCCAATGAATTGCGTGCGCAGCTTTCCGGCCATAAGGGAACATATAATAAATTCGATTATATCATCCATTGTGCCGGTGTCACCAAATGTACCGACAAACGGGAGTTTGACCGGGTGAATTATTTGCAGACGAAATACTTTGTCGATACTCTTCGTGAACTGAATATGATACCGAAGCAATTTATCTATATCAGTACGTTGAGTGTGTTTGGCCCTGTTCATGAGAGAACCTATCAGCCGATTACCGAAGAAGACTCCCCTATGCCCAATACTGCTTACGGGTTGAGTAAACTTAAAGCGGAGCTTTACTTGCAAAGTATTCCCGGTTTTCCTTATGTCATCTATCGCCCCACGGGAGTGTACGGCCCGCGTGAAAAGGATTACTACTTGATGGCGAAGTCTATCAAGCAGCATATGGACTTTGCCGTTGGCTTTCGCCGGCAGGATCTGACATTTGTTTATGTGAAAGATATTGTGCAGGCTGTATTCCTCGGCATTGAGAAACAGGCATGTCGGCGTGCTTATTTCCTGGCAGACGGACAGGTGTACCGTAGCCGCGCTTTCTCCGATCTGATCCGAAAAGAATTGGGTAATCCGTTTGTAATTCGGGTGATATGCCCATTAATTATATTGAAAGTTGTATCTTTGCTCGCTGAATTCTGGGCGGTGCGTAGCAAGAAGCCCGGCACTCTCAATTCTGATAAGTATAACATAATGAAACAACGCAATTGGCAATGTGACATCGGCCCGGCTGTAAGAGAGTTGGGATTTGCACCCCAGTACAATCTGGAACAAGGTGTAAGAGAGACTATTGCCTGGTATAAGAACGAGGGATGGCTTTAGATTTATTTAAAAAGGTAGAAACCCGGAAAGGGTTATTTGCAGTTGAGAAGATAACACTTATATATAATTTGTTGACTTCGATTTTGATCTTGTTTCTTTTTCAGGAAATGGATCATCCGGTGCAGATGTTGATTGACCGCGCAATGATTGCGGGCATGACGTTTTTATTGATGTATCTTTACCGGCTGGCACCCTGTAAGTTTTCCGCCTTTGTGCGTATTGCTATCCAGATGTCCTTGCTTTCCTATTGGTATCCCGATACGTTTGAGTTCAACCGGATATTTCCGAATCTGGACCATGTGTTTGCTTCAGTAGAGCAGTGGATGTTCAATGGGCAGCCGGCAGTATGGTTCTGCCTCCGTTTCCCGCATATGTGGGTAAGCGAGCCGTTCAATATGGGATATTTCTTCTATTATCCGATGATTTTGATTGTGGTAGTGTGGTATTTTATTTATCGTTTTGAACTTTTCGAGAAGTTGTCGTTCGTGCTGGTCACCTCTTTCTTTATCTATTATCTGATTTATATCTTTGTTCCGGTGGCAGGTCCGCAGTTCTATTTCCCGGCTATCGGTGATGATAATGTGGCGCAGGGTGTGTTTCCTTCCATCGGAGATTACTTCAATCATAATCAGGAATTACTGCCCGGACCGGGATATGATCATGGATTCTTTTACAACCTGGTAGAGGGTTCTCAGCAAATCGGTGAACGCCCTACAGCAGCTTTTCCCAGTTCGCATGTAGGAATTTCCACTATCCTGATGATTATGGCGTGGCGTGGTAGCCGCAGGTTATTTGCCTGTCTGTTTCCCTTCTATGTACTGCTTTGTTGTGCCACGGTGTACATTCAGGCGCACTATTTGATTGATTCGATTGTAGGATTTGTTTCTGCTTTCGGTTTGTATGTGGTGGTGACGTGGATGTTCAAGCGGTGGTTTGCACAGCCGATGTTCAAGTGAGTAACCATTTCCAGACAGGAAGGACTTCAATTTGTTATAAAAGAACACGGCATCGTCTATACTGTATTTACGTAACAGGCTGACCGCTACAAGATTTTCAAGCAAAGAGGTATTTGCATCTAAAAGTAGTAAGCTTAAAATGCCATTGTCGGCAAAATAATATTTTGGATTGGTTTCCTGTTCTACCAGTTTGTCGGCTATATTTGGAAATGACATGAAATCACTTGCTGCTTGCTAACCTCTTTCCTGTTTTCAAGCAGTATTTTTTTTAATGTTTCTTTCTTTAACATACTATATTGTTTTATTCATTGAACAAAAATAGGTGTTTTTTGTTCAATCATCAAGACAATAGCTGACTTGCTTTTTTCTGTACGGATTTGAGGCAAACGATTTGCGGACTATTTGTCATTGCACCAAGCTCGAAAAGATTTATGACTTATCAACTAAGAGTTAACCTCTTATGATGAAAAAGGATGAGTTATTTTTAAACATTCAGCCCTTGCTTTATGAGAATAAAGCAAGGGCTGAATAATTTATAGCAATAGTTTGTAACCTATTACAAAGGCTTACTTGACGCTTTTTGTAGTAGTTCCCGGTGGAATGTTATCGTCTCCTCCCGGTGTAGTACGTAGCGTACGGAAAGTTGTGTAATAACTATATCCTATACCATTCTTGTTTTTGGCATAAGCACGTACATAGTAGTAAGTATATGCCTTCAGACCGGTAGCATTGAGGGTGAATGTCTTATCAGCATTCAGCGTCACCTTGATGTGGCTATCCTTCTCTATGGTCGGTTCAGAATTGTTTTCACTCCAGCAGAAACCTACCTCCTCGATTTCAAGCGCCTCGCTTCCGTCACCACCGTCGTTGGTAATCTTGCCGCTCATGGTGGCGGTAGTGCTGCCTATGCTACTTTCCTCTATCTGGGCGAAAGTGTTTGGCACAGAAGAGTAAGAGGTGACGAAGTTGGTGGGCGAACTATAAGAGGTGCCTTTGGCGTTGGTGGCGTATGCACAGATATAATAACGGGTCCGATATGCTAACCCTTTCAATTCTGCTGTGAACGTATCATCTTTAGAGCCGGATGCAACTTTGATGACTCCTGCCGCACCTATGGTGGGGCTGACGACAGTGGTGGAGTATACAAATCCTCTTTCAGTGATTTCAAGTCCGCCTTTGTCGGAAATTACGGCTTGCGCGGTAGAATGATCATCGTGGATGGCAGTCATCTCCATATTCACTACTTCGGGGGCTTTGGTCAGTGCCGTGGTGAACTCAAAGGCAGGACTATAGCCTGTTCCGTTCACATTCTTGGCGTAGGCACGTACGTAGTACTTTTGGCCCTTTTCCAGAGAAGTCAGTTTCAGACTGATGTTGTTTCCGGTACTTTCGTCTTTCATCCAACTATCGTCCAGTGTAGGAGTGGAGGAAGTGCTACTCCAGCAGATACCTTTCTCCGTTACCTTACGTCCGCCATCGGTAGTGATACCGGCCTTCACGGTAGCTTCAGTCTCGCCGATTCCGGTTATTTCGGAGATGGTGACGGTGGGTTCGTAAGTACGTCCCAGCGTGAACAGAGTAGCTTCGCTGTAGAATGTACCGTCGCGTGTCACGGCGTATGCAGTGGCATAGTATGATGCACCTTCATTCAAATCTACCAGGTTTACATTGATCGTATTTCCTTGATTTGTATCAGTGACATGCGGGCCATCCGTTGCGGGTTTGGTGGAGAAGATGCTGTAGCAGATACCTTTCTCCGTTACTTCTACGCCTGCAGGAACCTGTATGGAACTGCTTAATGTGGCGGAAGTAACCTCGATGTTGCTTGCTACGGGAGTCGTGAGCGTGGCGACTTGTTTTTCTTCAGTCTTGAACGTGAGGATGTTGCTGTATCCCGTCCCTTTTTCGTTGACGGCATACGCACGCAAGTAGTAAGTCGTCACAGGGTTCAAGTCTTCGATGATTTCACTGAATTGGGTTGCTTCATCTTTTCCGGTCACGGTTTTGAGGTTTTCGATAGTAGGCACCTGGTTTTCGGTGCTCCAGCAGAAACCATACTCTGTCACCTTGAACCCTCCGTTTGTACTGATAATCGCAGAAGGAGTGGCGGCAAATGCCGTGATGTCTCCCATCGTACAGGTCAGTTGAGGGATTTTCAGTTCTTCGGTGGTGAAGGTTATCGCTTCGCCGTAGCCGGTTCCAGCTTTATTGATGGCATAGGCTCTGACGATATATTTGGTCAGAGGCTGCAACTCGGAAAGTTGAGCACTGAAGTTTTCAGCTTCTATACTGACTGTCCGGGTCTTGTCGTAAGTAGTAGGTTCGGGCATGCCTTCCTGATAAACCTTGTAAGCAAATCCTCGCTGCGTAACACTTTGTCCACCGTTGTCGGTGATGTCGCTGCTCAGCAAAGCGCTGTTCTCGTTGACGTTGGTGGCAACGGTGGTTGCCACTACGGGAGAGGTACTTGAGAGGGTTGCAAACTGAATGACTTCTCCTTTGGCTACACTGCCTCCGCTGCGGGCGCAGATGCTATAACAATATTCGTTTCCCGGGCTTAATCCGTCGATGAGGCAGGTATATCTGCCCTCCGTGGTGTTGTCCGGTGTGGCTGCAAATTCTTCCGCGTCCGTCAGCGAATTTCCCTTGGCGAAAAGGAAGAAGACTTCTACCTTGGCAATGCTGTTGGCGTGCTCTACAACACTACCGGACAGGAGAGCCTCGAAGCGGGTCATGTCTGCGGCACTGTTGGTCACCAGCGTTGGCGGGTATGTTTGCGGTTCTTTGTCCTCGCTGCAACCTATCAGGCAGAATAGAAGAAGCAAGGGGAGAACCACGTTCTTTATCTGATTTATTTTCATTGTGATTCGCTTGTTTAGTAGATTAGAATACAAATCCCAGACCGCCGGTCACTTCATGATACTTGAAGTTCACGGTGTGGAAGCCTACCGAAATGCAGAACTTGCCGAAACGCAGGATACCGCCCAATTCACCGGCCACGCCTGTGGCGGAATTATCCATATCTTTCACCTGTGTGCCTTCGGCATATTCTTTTTCGCCTATGGTCATGGGGGCAGCCAGTTCGTAAGTCAGCGTGCGTGTACCGTATCCGGCACCGGCATAGAGGTAGAACTTCTTACCCAGCTGGCGGAAATAACCGCCTGTGATGGACATGCGCGATTTGTTTTTCACTCCTTCTTTATAGAAAGGCGGAGTCGTAGCATCGATACCTTCTACGATACCGTCTCCGTTACATTCCAGTTCGCCGCTTGCCGAACCGAAGTCGCTGCGGAAACCTACATAGAAACCATTTTTCCGGCCGAAGCCCAGCATGGCGCCAAAAGTGGTTCCGTTGGGGTTGTATCCGGCTTGAAGCATGACGAGGGTGTTCATCGGTACTTTAGGCTTGATGGTGGACTCCATGTGGAAGGTGGGGCGCACGGTTTCTCCGGCGGTCACGTTCAGCAAGGTGTCGATAGGGAAGTAGGTCTGCTTCTCGATGCGTACCTTATATTCCTTGATGGCCATGCGGTCGCTGCGATAGGGAGTCTTTCCTACCAGAACGCTGTCAATATAGACGTCGGCATCCTGTTCGGGCAAGGAGAAGATTTCCATGTAGCCGAACTTGGGCTTCAGGGTGACGCTCTTTATTACCTGTTCGCTGCCCAGCGTAACGATTCCGGCATCCGGCTGATACATGGGGGCTTCTACGCGGTAGGTATGTTCGCCCTTGGGCATGGTTGCGGAGAAGAGTCCGTTTTCGATAGGCACTTGTTCATCGTCTACATATACGTTGGCGTTGGCAGGCTCGGGGCGCAGTACGAAGAACTGCATGTTATTTTCCACAACGGGCTTGTCTTCGCTGTCACCGGTGTTCAGCACCATTTCGTATACGGTACCTTTTTCGATGATGTCCGGATAGAAGTAGTTTCGCAGGATACCCAGTTGGTCGTGCAAAATGGAGATACGGCGTGCGCCACGGGGGACATACAGCCAGATTTCTCCGGTTTTGTTTTCGCGTGCCGTGATGCCGAGCGCGTCCGGTTCGAACATGAGATCCTTTACGTTGGTTACGATACGGATCAGGGCACAGATTTCGCCGTTCTGGTCTTTCTTCGGGGCGGTTACACGTGCCGTGATGTCCGTTTCCATGCGATTGAACGATGCGACGGCTATTTTGCTTTGCTGCGCCAGTGCGGCGGGGCAGCAGATCACTGCTACCACAACCGCTGCCAACCAGCATTTTAGTTTGTTTGATTTCATTCTATTGTTCGTTTATTCACGTTTCTTATTCCGTTTCTGATTCTCTGGATTAATCATTCTGGTTCTGACTAATCTTGCTTATCGTCCGACAGCCACTTTCTGACCTTCCAACAGGTAGATGCCACTGTCCAGTCCGTGCACTTCGTTCACGCCTTCGCGGGCTTCGATGATGCGTACGGTACGTCCGGTGACGTCGTAGATGTTGATGGTGCGGTCGGCATCGGTGTTGATATAGAGCACACCGTTACGGCTGTAGGCTTTCGTAGCTTTGTCCGGGGTGGCGAATGGAACGTCTTCGATGCCGGTGATGGTGCCGTCACCGCCGCCGATGCTGTAGAACATGGGGGCGCTGGCTACTGAGGTCTTGCCTTCGTTGGTTACAAGGTAGGCACGGAAAGGATAGACGGCAGGATTGTTGGAATAACTTTCTGTGTAATTTTTGATGAATACACTACCGGCAGGGTATTCTTTATCATTACCGGAATACCATCTATTTTCATTCAATACATATACCGTATCATGTTGCAGCACTCCCTCATAGGTCGGCACGAGATCAAACTTAGTACCTTTACTGCGTTTCAAAACTCCCTGAGTTGTTCCAAGGGTAATACCGTTGGTTGCATCAGATGCGGCAAATTTTACTTCACCATTGATGTTGTTTTCACTGGGGTATTTGTCATTGTTCGGCATACAGATCAAATAAGCTTGGTGTGCTTTAATTTCAGTGGCAGCTTTATACTTACCATCTGTTCCTAATTCGTAGAGCCAGAAAGGTAATGTTCCGGCAGTTTCTAAAGCTGCGCTTCCGAAGGGTGCCAGTGAAATGGTTTCCTGTTCCTGGCTATATCGTTTGGAGTAGGTGATTTCTTTGACATCGAAAGGTAACACAATTGTTTGCCAACCGGCAGCTTCACCGTAGCCACTTGTCTGATTGAAGTCTCTGGTATAAGTGACTTTCTTCGTTTTCATTGCCTTGTTAACAGAATAACGATTGTTTGAGTAAGCAATGGCAATAGAGTCCGTCATACCATTAAAGAAGATATATCCAATGTTGTCTTTGCTGCTAACAGTTCCATCTGTCGGTAAATAGAGGTTATCTATTTGACCGAATTTATCTTTGGGGAATTGTGTGGAGGAATTCCAATAAACGTTAGGCAAATGATAATAGATGTTACTTCCATTTTCATAATAACTGCCATAACAACGGAAAGCAGAATTCCCGAGTTGTATACTTTCAGAAGGAGTTATTTCCAGAGAACTTTTGATTCTTGTGCTGTAGAAAGCGTTATTGCCTATAGAAGTTACACTGTTTGGTATTACAACTTGATCGTAGGTTCCGTTTTCGAAAGCGTATTCCCCGATACTGCTTACTTTGCCGGGGATTGTCAGGTTATTGAGTTGGCTTTTGTTTAAAGCATATTTGCCGATGGAAGTCAAAGCTGCCGGTAGATTAATGTCTTGAATAGGACAATCGTAGAAAGCTCGTTCTTCTAACGAAGTGATTGTTTCCGGTAGCTTAACTGTGCGTAAACTATCAGTATTTGCAAACCAACTCTTGATAGTGGTTAGCGAAGTGGCGGAAAGGTCGATACTTTTTATTTTTCTGCAATTGGAGAAAGCATTATCTTTAATTGTATTGAAGCCCGTAGGCAGGGTTAATGAAGCCAATGAATAATTCTCTGCAAAGGAATAATTGCTAATAGTTTTTAGGGTAACAGGGAACTTTACGCTGCGTAAGCTATCGCAATCATAGAAAGCATAATCAGGAATTTCCTCAAACTTACAATTTGATAAATCTATATTGCGCAGTTTTTGACATTCATAGAATGTACAGAAACCGAGTGCTGTCAGAGCAGCTTTGCCCATGTCAATGGTTTCTAACTTGTTGCAATTGTAGAATACACCTCTTGCTGCACTGGCATAATACTGCCCTTCAAGATCAAAGCTGTTTTGCTCTGTGTTAATTATTTGAGTCAAGGAGTTGGGCAATTTAATGCTTACTAAACTGTCGCAATTAGCAAATGTACCAAAATGTAGTTCTTTTAGTCCTTCCGGCAAATTGATAGATGTAATACCTGTTTCACGGAAACTATTATCTCCAATATAGGAAAGGGTGGAAGGCAATGTTACGGTTTTTAATTTGGCGCAACGGGCAAAGGCTCCGCTTTGGATGCCTTTCACACCCGAAGGGATGGAAATACTTTTTAATGATCTACATCCGTAGAATGTAGAAGTGAGAATAGAGTCTATAGCAGTGGGCAGGGTGATGCTTTGCAAAGTATCGCAGCTGTAGAATGCTCTTTTACCGATTTTCTTAATAGAATTGGGCAGGGTTACAGTTAATAAACTGTCGCAATTAGCAAAAGCGCCCTCGCTGATAGCTTCCGGTGCAGCTCCTTCTGCAAAGAGTATGTTCTTAACACCGGTATTGCTGAAACCACCAATGGTTTTCATGCTTGGCGGGAAAGTAACGGTTTTCAGCAGATTACAACCGTTGAAGGAATTGTTACTGAGGCTGACAACACCATCGCTGAGGATAACTTCTGTCAGACCGCTGTTTTGGAATGCTCCTTCGTTGATTGTTTGTACGCCACCGGGGATTGTGATTTTTCCTAATGAGCTACATCCATCGAATGCATAATTCTGTATGGTCATGAGGCCGCTGGGAAGAACAATGTCTTTCAGCTTTTTACAGTTTTGGAATGTATATGAGTAGATGTCGGTTACGTTAGGAGGAAAGTTGATACTTTCCAAGTCTTTACAGTCTTGAAAAGCATACGCTTTGATTTCTGTCAGACTTTGAGGAAGTTGGACTTTCTTTAGTGCTGTGTTCGCAAAAGCTGATTGTCCGATTAATATTAGCTTATTAGGTAGATTGATTTCACTTAATGATGTACAGTTTCTGAAAGCATACATTCCAATAGAACCTATTTCTGTGGAAAGAGTGGCTTGAGTTAATGAAGTACATCCTCGAAATGCATTATCGGCGATATCAGTAACGGTATTTGGTATTGTTATCGTTTTAAGATCCGTACAGTTTATAAAAGCTGACGCTGGTATTGATGTTAGGTTGTTAGGCAAAGATATAGAGGTAAGAGACTTACAACCACCAAAGCAGCCGTAAATGCTTTCGTCACCTGCATTTCCTGCATTTCCATCTGGCAATGATGTTACTCCATTAGGTATTACTAAAGATTTTAATCCGCTACATCCTTCAAAGCTTCCTGTTTGTGTCAATCCGTCCGGCAGTTGCAAGGCTGTTAATCCTGAGCAATGATAGAAAGCGCTGTTAAGGCGTAATAGGCTACTTGGAAGATTGATAGCTGTGATTCCTGTACAGTCCCGAAACATATTAGGAGCAAGACGCTTGATACCATTGGCTAATGTAATGTTAGACAGCTTTGTACATCCCCAGAAGTTACGACCAAAATAACTGGAATATCCATTGTAGTAGCTGTCGTTGTTGAATTGTTCATTATTGAGATAATACCAAGTCAGTTTCTTTGCAGTTCCTAAACTTGACGGAATTGATACAGTTGTTAATTCCTGGCACTTATTGAATGTATAAGCTCCCATTGCCTCTACACCTTCAGGAATACTGATTGAGGTTAGCTTGATACAATAACTGAATGCTTTAGTGCCTATCCATAACAAGGTAGATGGAAGCTCTACTTCTTGCAGGTTTACACAGCGGGCAAAAGAGGAACAACCGGGATATCGTGTATCATCTTCATTATCGGCCGAGTAACTTTTTGGTTCGCCACTCACTTGTGTCTTTTCTGCATTCCACGGATTATCATTATTCCATGTACCAATAGACCACACCGCTTTTGGTAACACCACTTTTGTCAGTGCCGTCATTCCGTAGAACATAAAATTCCCTATCACATCATTCTGTGTATAATTAGCATTGTTGCCTGTACCGCGATAGCTTGTTACCTTATCTTCTACAATATTCGCTTCTTTCAGGTTCAGTATCTTCAATGTACCTGCCAGCGCGCGTATCGTCAGTATATCCGCTCCATTCAGTGGTCCGTTTATGATCAGTTCGCTTATTTTAGCCCGATCCGCTTCGCTTGTCGGGAGTTTACTGGAGAGTGTTCCAGCTTCTGTCAAAGTCACGCTTGTCTGTGCATTGATGCTTAGAATGCTTGCCAGCACCATGCATACACTTACATAGAAATGTTTCAGCTTCATAGTCGTATATTTATTATTATTATTTTTCATTGGAAGTTTATTTATTGCTGCGGGTATTTGTTCCCGGTGTCGGGTTGTCACCTTCTCCTGGATTTGGTTTATCCGCATCTTCAGTCGTGAAAGTACTGTAGCCGCCGTAACTGATACCTTTGGCATTGATGGCATAGGCACGCACGCGATAACGGGTTTTACCTGTCAATCCGGTTAACTTGTGGCGCATGGACGTGCTTCCGGAAGTGGCGATGACTTTCGTTCCGTTCTCGGTTGTGAGTTCTGTTCCGTCATCCACCATCCAAAGGAAGCCTTTCTCGATAATGGTCAGTTTGCCATCACTTTCAATGTTGGCACTGAGCCAGGCTGTTGTTGCGTATATTTCGGATACGTTTATATAGCCTACTGTCGGCTTCTTGGTTCCGTCATCATCTCCCGGTGTCGGATTATCGCCTTCGCCTGGAGGTAATTTAGCCGTATTGAAGGTATTATATCCGGTGCTTGTTTCTCCATTCTTATTCTCTACATATCCATATACATAATATCCGGTGTTTTCCGTCAATCCCGTAATTGTTCCTGTTACAGTGTTTCCGGTTAGTTTACCTGATACATTCATATATTCGCTTTCGCCCGACTTTCTCCATTTAAAGCCTTGTGATGTCAGTTCCGCACCACCGGTGTTGGTAACTTCAAAAGAGAAACTGAGACTGTGTGCTTCCGTCTTGGTGCATTTCAGTTCGCCCAATGTGGCTCTTTCACTGCTTCCGGTCTCGAAAGAGAGTGTTTTACTATAACCTGTGCCTACTTTATTTATAGCATACGCACGTATATAATATAATGTATTATATCTAAGCCCTGTTAATTTAGTACTGAATGCGTCTTCTGTACTTGATGAAACGAACTTGGTCGTATTATAGCCGTCAATTGTAGGATCGCCGGAAGTGGAAATCACAAAGCCTCGTTCTTCAATCGTCTCTCCTTCTCCACCGATATTGGCGATGGAAGCGCTTGCCTCTGCATTGTCATCCTTGATATTCATGACATTCAATCCGTTCAGCATAGGTTCGGTGTGCTTCGTAGTAGTGAACTCTTCTACGTCTTCACTGTATCCTGTGCCCTTGTCATTGATGGCATATGCACGGACATAATAAGTAATGCCACCTTGCAAACCGCTGAGACTGACGAGAATATTGTTGTCCGCTTCCGTAGATTCGACTTTCTGGTCCTCCACTGTCGGCTTGTGATTCGTGCTGCTGTAGCAGATACCTTTTTCCGTCACTTCCAGTCCGCCATTGGTAGCGATGCTTGCGCGTACTTTGGCTCCTGTTTCCGTTTTATCGTATACCGAAGGCTTGCCGACGGAAGGAGCATACGTGGTTTCGGTAGTGAACGCAATATCTCCGCTGTAGAAAGTACCGTCGCGGGTGATGGCATACGCACGGGCATGGTAAGTATCTCCTTCCGTCAGACCGGTGATGGTAGCGGTTACCTTATGTTCCGTACTGCTGTCCGTAACTTTGTCTCCATCGCTGGAAGGGTTCGCAGCTTTACCGTAGCAGATACCTTTTTCTTTTATCGTACTGAATTCTTCGTACGCCATCTGTGCGGTGATAGTAACCGAAGAAGAGGTACGATCCGTGACGGTGGCTTGTGTAAGTGATACCACCTGCTCTTTGTCAGTCGTGAACTCTACTGTTGCACTGTAGCCTACGCCTTTCTCGCTTTTGGCATACGCCCGCATATAGTATTTGGTACTGGCTGTCAACTCCTTCAGGGTAGCAGAGAATCCCTTGGCACCGTCTTGCGCTTGCACGCACTGGCTTCCTTCGATAGTGGGCTGACGGCTTTCGGTACTGTAGCAGAAGCCATATTCTGTAACCGTAAAACCATGGTCTTCAGTGACCGCACCCATGCAGACGGCCTCGTACGCAACGACTTCCACTGGCTTATTGGCAAGGCTACCCGAACCGTTGGCAATGACCATTGGGATTTTCTGTTGACTGGTAGTGAACCTGACAGACTCACCGTAGCCTGTTCCTGCATCATTGGTGGCATAAGGACGGACGATGTAGGTAGTATTAGCTGCCAGATCCGATAACGTTACTTCAAACTTATCGCCAATCACCAGTTTGGTGTTATCGTCGAGGGTTGGCTCGCCGGCGTTCTCCACGTACATGGCATAGGCAAACCCACGTACCGTAGGTTCGTAGCCGCCATTATTCGTAATGGTGGCAGTGAGTGTGGCGCCGTTTTCGGTCACCTCAGTTGCTTCGGCAATGCTTAGTGAAGGCGGAATGGCGTCTTCGGTGTTGAAACTACTGGTCTTTCCCTTAACAACGGATTTACCGCTGCGGGCAAAGATGCAATAATAATACTTTTCTCCGGGCTTCAGTCCTTGGACTGCGGCAGTATAGTTATTGCCGTCTCCCGGGGTAGCGTTCGCTTCTTGTGCGTTGCTCAAGCTGGCTGATGTGGAATAAAGGAAGCCTATTTTCAGTTCTCCGGTACTGCCGGGATGCTTCACCACCGTTCCTTGGAAAGTAGCTCCAAAACGGCTCAAACCCGTAACACTGTTAGTAGTCAGTGTCGGTGAATAGACTGAAGGCTCTTTGTCCTCTTCACAACCCATCATGAACGGCAACAAGAACAATAGCATACATACATGTCTAACGACGTGCGCATGCCTAAATGCGTATTGTTGACCCATAAATTAAGTGTGTAAAATGTTGTTTAATATTCTTCGTTACAAATATATATATAATTTTTGTCCCATTATTCTTTTTTTATCTCAATAATTAAAAGATGTTAGTAAAATATTTTATTTGTAACGGAAAACCGTGACAAAAGTGTTGCTGTTCGGCTATTTTATTGTATGTTCATCATAGAGTAGTACAGAGTCCCATAGAGTTTTGATTTCAAATCAATCTAAAACTCTGTGGGACTCTGTGGTGAAATAGAGAATCAGAAGTGGCTTAAATCTATCAATCCGAAGTTCGGGTCTTTTTCCGGTTGCCATGTGCGGACGTGGATCACCGGTTCTTTAGGGTTGTTCAGGTCTACCATCAGGAACAGATAGCCCGTATCTCCGTAGCTGGACGAGAAGTAATCCTGCTTGATCTGAATGCCGTAGATCTCGCCTCCTACACCCGACTTGCGAACTTGGTTGTCGGCAAAGCGGAGGTTGATAAATTCCGAGCTACGGAAGATGTGCTGTAATTTCTTCATGTATTCCGACTTTGTCTGGCGGGTATACTTTACGGCTTGCTTGCTCATGACCTGTCCTTCGTTGCTGGCAGTGTGTTTCAGTACTGAACCGGTGATAATCAAGGCATCATCAGAGAAAATGCTGTTGATATAATCGTAGCGCTTCAAAGCATAAGCCGTCTTATAACTTTCGAGGAAGTTGATAAGTACGTTGCGAACGGTATCGTTCCAGGAAGTCTGGTTCATGATATCATCTACGGCAGGTTTGTTGAGGCCGAAGGAGAGGCAATCTATCTTGCCTTCCTTGTTCAGAGTAAACACTACATCTTCTACAAACGTGCGCTGGTTGCTGAACTTGAAACTCATGGGCAGACTGCGGCAAGTTACTTCCCCATTGCACTCTAAGAATCTGAATTCCGGTTCGTTGATGATTTTGCCTTGTCCGTATTTGATGAGACGGTTGAACATATCGTATCCGCTTTCGGTACATAAGGATTGTATATCGGTGAAATTTCGTGTGCGAATAGCTTTTTCCACTTTCTTCATGGTGTCGTCGTAGGCTGCGGATTCCATGGTGGACAGATAATGCATACCGCTGTTTGTGGTGGTGGCACTGTCTGACTCTGCCATTAAGGCTTCCTCGGTCTTCTCTTCGCCGGGTTTTGGCTCTTCACCTTCCAGTTTCAAGGCGCAGTTGCGCATGGCTATGGGGTTGACGGTTCCCATCACTTCGGACAGCTCGTTGTCGATATTTGCCTCACCTTCAAACTTATACTCGGTGCGCAGTTGCAGATTGCGGGCGTTGGCAAGTACGGGAAGTTCCACGATGCCTGTGCCGTCTTTGGCTGAGAAGATATTGGACCAGTCGCGACCGTCGAAATAAGTGTAATCGTAGTTGCGGGCGGGCTGTCCTTTATAGAGTACTTTGAGGTTGATTGTTTTCAGATCACCGTCCAGATGGGTGCTTTCCATGCTTACTTTCAGATTGGAGAAGATGTCGTTCATCTGTTTGGGAATCCAGGTGGTGAGTAAAAGGTCTTTGCCTTCCTCATCTTTCATGGTGAGGAAGTTGCCGTCGGGATAGCTTTGGAGCAGGACGAGTGCCCAGTAATAGTAGCGCAGGGCGTCGGCTACTTGCGCTTTTTTCTCGGCGCGGATGGCTTCCTGGGCGAAGTCGAGTATCTTTGTCTTGCGTCCGTCGAAGATGCGTTGTATTTCAGCCACTTTAATGTAGCGCATGACAACGGCTTCCGGTTCGTTTTGTATCACGATGCGGCGGGTGTTGTTCAACGTGGCACGTGAGTAGGTGTTAATGACGGACTTGAATGTCTCGTCCACGGTTGCTTGATCACCGCTCATTCCGCCTTCGGTCAGTTGTTCGAACTTGGAAGATACGTTGGTAGATATCTGGCTGATCAGCGCAGCAAGTGCTTCATTATCGGCTTTTTTCAGGGTAGCGGCGTTTCCCGTACCCCAGATGTAGTCTTTGCTGGTTTGTATTTCTTCAATGGATTGTCCTTTTGCGGCAAGGGCAATAAATAAGAATGTAACGATGATAAATGCGCTCCTTTTCATGTTGTTGCTTTTCATGTTGTTTCAATTCTTTGCAAAAGTAGGAACTTTTTTCTATAAAGTAGCATTTCAGTAAGTTATTTTTTATGCCTGTCAAGGGATACTCGTAATTGTATTCTTTGAATTGTATCCGGGCCGTACCCGAACCGTATCTGGTCCGTACTTGCTCCGTACCTTCTTCGGTCAGAGGTACCTTTATACGGAGATACTACGGAGTTGGTACGGAGCAGATACGGCCCGGATAGATATTGGAGGGCGTTTAGGAGTTATGCGGGTGAATGAAGTATGGGGGCAATATCATCGAATATACGGAACAATTCTTCTTTCGTCTCTGCCCGCAGCATGGCAATACGCGTTTCCCGGAAATTGGGTATCCCCTTGAACAGCGGACTTGCAGCAAGGTGGCGACGTACATGCAGGATTCCTCTTCTTTCATCCAGCAGATTGACGCTGTCCACTACCTCCTGGCGTAACACACTCAGTTTCCACTCGGCACTTAGTGGTGGCAACTCCTCACCCGTTTCCAGATAATGCCTCACCTCCTTGAATATCCATGGGCGGCCAAAGCTGGCACGGCCTATCATGATGGCATCCACTCCATAAAGATCGAAACACTCCTTTGCCCTTTGGGGAGTGGTGACGTCACCGTTACCAATGATGGGGATATGCATACGCAGATTTTTCTTTACTTCGCCGATAAGTGTCCAGTCAGCATCACCGGTGTACATCTGCGCACGGGTACGGCCGTGTATGGTAAGTGCGGCAATGCCGCAATCCTGTAATTGCTCTGCCAGTTCCACGATAATCTTGCTGTTCGCATCCCAGCCCAGGCGGGTTTTTACGCTCACCGGTATCTTTACGGCATCTACCACGGCACGGGTAATTTCCAGCATCTTGGGAATATTCTGCAACATACCCGCACCGGCTCCCTTGCCCGCTACACGCTTCACGGGACAGCCGAAGTTAATATCGAGAATATCCGGACGCGCCTCTTCTACGATGCGGGCGGCTTCCACCATGGTTTCGGTATCTTTGCCATATATCTGTATGGCTACCGGCCGTTCTTCATCACTGATATTCAGCTTCTGTTCGGTCTTGCTGACGGAGCGTATCAGGGCATCGGCAGATACGAATTCCGTGTACACCATGTCGGCACCGAACTTCTTGCACATCAACCGGAATGCAGGGTCGGTGACATCCTCCATCGGAGCTAAAAATATGGGGCGTTCGCCCAGGTCTATGTGGCCTATCTTCATGGATGAATTGAACTAAATGATTATTTCGCTGCAAAAATACGGAAAAAAGCCTACCTTTGTATCATTCATTTATTTAACTAATATGGAATTATGAAAAAAGGTTTGGTTTTAGTTGTGATGTGTGTAGCAATGTTGTTTGCTGCCGCACCTTCGGTTTCGGCACAAGCACCGAGTGATGAGTACAAGGCTACATTGGAAAAAATGCTGGAACTATCCGGTTCTATGGCGTCGGCAAAGGCTATGGTGCCACAGATGATTTCTATGTTGAAACAACAATCATCGGCATCGGCATCTTTCTGGGATGGTTTTCAGAAGAAATGGGAAGGAAAGTTTGGCAGTAAGCTGGCAGAACTTTACGCTCCCGTTTATCAGAAATATCTGACACTGGATGATTTGAAGAAAATTGTTGCTTTCTATGAATCGCCTGTCGGAAAGAAACTGGGCGCTTCTACTCCTGCCATGATGGCTGAGGGCATGCAAATAGGACAAAAGTTGGGAATGGAGATTGCCACTGAACTTCAACAGGAATTGCAGGCACAGGGAAAGTAAGGTGATAGTTCATTCTTTTTCGGTTTTGAATGAAGTGCTGATTTATTTTTTAGACGCGGATGACACGGATGACGCA
>OHCS01000236.1_pt1 | contig 35089 bp, 19 predicted proteins | sample 1566741 | NCBI WGS metagenome assembly OHCS01 (sample SAMEA3879604, study PRJEB24766) | human gut metagenome | biome: human-associated habitat; feature: feces | place: USA | collected 1985/1987 | reverse complement strand
TTATAATTCCAGTCCCATTCAATAGGCATTGTCAAGATGTTTTAGGAGGATTATCTAACTATGTTGTTTCTACGTTGCAAAATTACGGGAAGAAAAAGACTTCCTTTGTAGATAAATTACAGACATCACTACCTCAATTACTGATTATCTCTTTATTCACGGAATGATATTCGCCTTTCACCCAATCCAAATCTTCCACAGTTACTTTTCACTGTCTTCTGAATTATTTTTCCGTTTCACATAAATAATCGTTCGACATATGTTCTTTATTCATTCGACAGTTATCGAATGATTATGCGACAGATGTTAAATGCATAAAGAATAATTGTCGAATGAAAAGTTATTTTAAACCAATAATAACCATACGATTAAAAAGAATATATATATATATATGTTTGCGACATTATTAGAGACACCTAATTTTGTTTTTTTGTAGGCTCTCATGTTCTTTTTGGTGTTCTTAACTAAAACAAACGCTTGAAAATCTGCAATTTAGCCAAAAGAAGGTTGTGTCCCTACGGTATCTCCTCCCTTTTACGTATCTTTGTTTAGGAAAAGGAGGTTATACGGAACGTAAAATCATACATATAGATATGGATGCATTCTATGCATCGGTCGAACAGCGGGATAATCCGGAGCTGCGGGGAAAAGCGCTGGCGGTCGGTTATTCGGAAGAGCGCGGCGTGGTTGCCGCGGCCAGTTATGAGGCACGTAAATACGGTGTCCGTTCCGCCATGTCGTCACAAAAAGCCAAGCGCTTATGTCCTCACCTGATTTTTGTACCGGGCAGAATGAGCGTATATAAAGAAGTTTCTTCACAAATCCACGAGATTTTCCATGAGTATACGGATATCATCGAACCGCTTTCGCTGGATGAAGCCTTCCTCGATGTGACGGAAAATAAAAAGCAAATCCCCCTGGCTGTCGACATTGCCAAAGAAATCAAACAACGGATAAGACAAGAACTGCATCTGGTCGCCTCCGCCGGTATTTCATACAATAAATTCCTGGCTAAAATCGCCTCCGATTACCGTAAGCCGGACGGCCTTTGCACCATCCATCCGGCTCAGGCACTCGACTTTATCGCCCGGCTACCTATTGAGTCATTCTGGGGTGTGGGTCCGGTCACTGCCAAAAAAATGCACACATTAGGCATTCATAACGGTGCCGAATTACGGGACTGTTCGCTGGAAATGCTGAGCCGCCAGTTCGGTAAAGCAGGCAGTCTGTATTACGAATGTGCCCGGGGAATAGACCTTCGCCCGGTAGAAGCCGTCCGTATCCGTAAATCCGTCGGGTGTGAGCATACATTGGAAAAGGATATTTCCCGTACCTCTTCCGTCATCATCGAGCTTTATCATGCTGCTACCGAATTAATCGGCCGCCTGCAACGGACAGGCTTCAAAGGGAACACACTGACATTAAAGATTAAATTCCATGATTTCACCCTGAAAACGAAAAGTATCACGCAACCCCATGAACTCATCACCCTGAATGATATTCTTCCCCTGGCTAAACAACTGCTCAGGGAAGTGGATTACGCAACCAACCCCATCCGGCTAATCGGCCTTTCCGTTTCAAATCCATTGGAAGAGCGTGAGGAAACAGAAAGAAAAGAACGGTGGGAACAGTTAAGTTTGGAGTTCAGCGATTGGAAAGTTTCATATTAAAGCTATATTTGCACAGAAATCTAAAAGGGATACTATTATATGCACAAGCGGTTCCTCTCCATATCCGGGCAAACCGATGACGAGTTACTTATTCTTTTGCAAAAAGGAAATGAGAGGGCTTTTACTGCTATTTACGAACGCTACCACAAGCTGCTCTATGTGTTGGCATACAAATATTTAAAAGATAATGACACCGCAAAAGACGCTGTCCAGCAGATATTTCTGAAACTCTGGGAATCGCGTTCCCTGTTCAGCATCCATATCAACCTGAGAAACTACCTGTACACCATGTTGAAAAACCATCTCCTGAACGAGATACGCAACAACTACACCGCTCTGGAGAAGAATTACGAACTGGCACAGGAAACAATCGAATATGAAAACGAAATATTATCGAAACTGGAAGAGAAGGAAATGACCGAGCAACTGTACCGGGCCATCGACGGCCTGCCGGAACAAAAGAAAGCAGTCTGCCTGTACAAACTGAAAGACAGTTTATCCAACCAGGAAATCGCAGAAAAAATGCAGATATCCATACCGACTGTCAAAACCCATTACTCGCAGGCTATCAAGCTGCTCCGTGAACATTTCGATAAGTTACTAATCCTATTGCTCTCCTCTCTTTTCTCCTGAAAAGAAAAAAAGAGTAGCAAACACTCATACCATCCGCCCAGTTATGTGTCAATTAAGAAAACAGGAATAAAATGAAAACACCAGATAAACATATCATCGACAGGGCCCTCAACAACACGGCCACCCCGGAGGAAGCCCGCCAGGTAATCCGCTGGTTCTCCACCCCTGAGGGTACAAAATATCTATCCTCCTTAATGGATGAGGACGCAGAAAAGATACAGCCGGGCAACGAAGAACTGTATGCTGAACGCAGCATCCCTTCCGATGAAATGTATCAGTATATCATGAAGAGAATCCACCTCCGGAAAAGAAAACAGATGCTTTTCCGGGCAGCCGCCATTCTCATTCCATTACTATTATTCCTCGGTCAATTCTGGTATATAGATAAACGTATCGACCTGTTTGCTGATTCCGGCTACGAAGAGATATATGTTCCCAAAGGTGAACGTATGCAACTGATTTTCCAGGATGGTTCCAAGGCCATGCTCAATGCCGAGACACGCATCAAATACCCTCGAAAGTTCGGTTTCAACGAGCGTAAAGTCGAATTGGAGGGAGAAGCCTTCTTCGAAGTATCTCCCAACAAAGACCGCCCGTTTATCGTTGACCTGAAAGAAGTCAATGTGAAAGTACTGGGTACGACATTCGACGTAAAAGCATACGCAACCGATCCGGATATCTTCGTTTCGCTGGAAACCGGAAAAGTAGCCTTAGCCAATAATGCCCGCCCACTTGCTCATTTACAACCGGGGGAGAAAGCCACCTACAACCGTAAAACCGGTGTCTGCAAAATATCCCGGCCTGAAGATATCGGGCATAACTCTGCCTGGGAAAAAAATCAGATCGTATTCAATAATACGCCTTTATCCGAAGTCATCACGACCTTGTCCCGCTGGTACAACGTAGAGTTCGAAATGCAGGACTCCTCGCTGCTCTATTATAACTATACACTAACGTCCACAGATCAGAAGCTGGAACAGATACTGAAAGATCTTGAAAAAATAACACCTATACAATTCTCTGAAGAAGAGGGAATTATAAAGATAAGAAGAAAAAAATAAATAATTTTACATTCTCCACTCATACTTTTTTGTCCCTTGTGTGTCTACTATATAAAGACGAACAGGGACTAGTCGCCCTGTAAAGGATCGAGAAACTATCATATTGTTTAACCTATAAATAAAGACAAGCATGAACGACACAACATAACAGACTCAAAAAAATAACCGGAAATGTCCCCACATCCCCGGTTATTCGACGTACCGAAATTCAAATTAATTTCTAATACATAAATTCATTTCAAAAATATGAAAAAAAATAATCTGTGCCTTATCCCCAGGCACCTTTTAATATTAATTGAGAAAATCCCGAATGCAATGAAACTGACATTCTTATTTCTTGTCATCTCTTTGTTAACTTTTACAGCGGAGGCTTCCGCCCAAAGGGTATCCATCTCCCTCAATAACGTAAAAGTAGAAAAGATACTGTCTACTATTACCAAGCAGACAGGACTAAGCGTAGCATACAGCAAACAGATCGTCAACCTGGACAGAAGAATGAGTATTCAGGTGGAAGATGCCGATGTAGCCCAGGTATTGGAAAAACTCGTTGCCGATACCAATTTGAGTTATGAAATTAAAAACAATAAAATATACTTGTTTGAAAAGTCCCCCACTACAATACCCATTGTTGCACAACAAAAAAAGCACATAACCGGAATCGTTGTTGATCAAAACGGAGATCCGATAATCGGCGCAAATGTGGTAGAGAAAGGAACAACAAATGGGACAGTGACTAATCTCGATGGAGAATTCTCCCTTAATACCATATCAGATGCTACCTTATTAATAACTTATATCGGATATACAGAAAAAAATATTCCGATAAAAGGAGAAAACAACCTGAAAATCATCCTGAAAGAAGATGTAGAAGCATTGGAAGAGGTTGTTGTTGTAGGTTACGGTTCGGTAAAAAAAGGAAATCTGACGACAGCTGTCAGTTCTGTCAAATCCGAAGTGTTGGAAAACAGACCTCTACAAACAGTCACAGATGCCTTACAAGGCACAGTTGCCGGACTGAATATCGTGCAGTCAAGCAAGCCGGGCACCGCATCTTCCATTCAATTACGCGGTGCAACCTCACTCAATGATGCCGGCTCTCCTCTGTTATTAGTAGACGGGGTTCCTGGCGAGTTCAATTATCTAAACGTAGACGACATTGAAAGTGTAACAGTATTGAAAGATGCCGCATCTGCCGCTATTTATGGTTCACGTGCTGCACACGGTGTTATTCTGGTAACGACCAAACGTGGTAAAAGTGCAAAGCCGACTTTCAAATACAATGGATATATCGGAGTTAACACGCCTACTAATATGCCAAAAACCGTCAGCTCTGCAGAATATGCACGGGTAAGAAACGAATCCCAAAGAAATTTAGGTAAGGCAGACATTTTCACCGAAGATGATATCCGTAAGTTTGCAAGCGGAGAAGACCTAAACCGCTATCCGAATACCGACTGGATCGACTTAATGTTCAAAAACAGCATTACAACACGCCATTCGATTGCTGCAACAGGAGGTAACGAAGGGGTCAAATATTATTTAAGCGGAGGTTTTGATCATCAGACAGGAGTTATACCCGAAGTAAACCAGAATGTATTCAATGTCCGTTCAAACGTGGATGTGGCCATCAGCAAACGTTTCAATCTCTCATTTGATATGCGCTATATCCTGCGTGAAAAAGATGAAACCATGGGAACTTCGGACGGAACAGGTATTGATGGCATCATCATCGATACTTATAAAATGAATCCTACATACCTTGCTTATTATACCGACGGAAGCTATGCTTACAACTCCAACGGCATTGTAAACCCGTTGGCTTATTTATACGAAGCAGGAAACTGGCAGGATGATACTCACGACGCATCCGGTATTTTCAAATTAAGTTACGAATTTATAGACGGTTTGAAATTAACCGGATTGGCTAACGTAAACTACATTTTCAACAAAAGCTCCAAAATGAAACGCCAGTTCCAGATAACCGACTATAATTCGAAAGATAATGTGACTCTGGAGCAAAATTCATTAGACGAAAGTCGCAACTATTCAGCTTATTATAACCTTCAGGCATTATTGACTTACCAAAAACAGTTTGGTAAACATTCATTGGATGTCCTGGCCGGTTATCAACAGGAAAGCGAGAAGTCCGACTGGATCAGCGCTTACAGAGATGGTTACCCGACCGACCTCGTTCATGTCCTGACCGGAGGTTCGATGGACAACTGGAGCAACGACGGAAATGCAGACCATTGGGCTATTGCCTCTTTTTTAGGACGTATTAACTACGATTATGCAGGGAAGTATCTCCTGACATTCAATATTCGTTCTGATGCCTCCTCCCGATTTGCCAAAGGACACAGATGGGCTACATTCCCATCAGTTGCAGCCGCTTGGCGTATTACCGGTGAAGATTTTATGAGTAATGCAACTTTTATGGACGACTGGAAAATACGTGCTACATGGGGTAAAACCGGTTCTTCTTCCGGATTAGGCCTGTATCCGAGCTACACCACTATCGGCATCGGAAACACAGTCTTGAATAATACATGGATTCAAACCGGTTATTTACAAAACTTAGGAAATACAGAACTGAGATGGGAAACCACAACAATGCTGGATTTCGGAACAGACCTCCAATTATTAAAAAATAGGCTTGGGGTTACATTCGACTACTATATAAAGAACACCAATAACATTTTGATCGGACTGCCTGTCCCTATGGAATACGGTTTTAGCAATCCGAATGTAAATATCGGAAAAGTACAAAACCGCGGATGGGAACTGGAAGTAAACTGGAATGATAAAATAGGAAATGTAAGTTATGGCATCCAGGCCAATCTATCCAACAATAAAAATGAAGTAAAAGATTTAGGAGGAACAGGTCCTTGGAAAGATGGTTACACAGATGTCGGATTACCAATGAATTCTATTTACGGTTATGAGGCTTTAGGCTTTTTCCAATCGGAAGAAGAAATTGCCGAATCACCATTTCAGAATATCAAAAATAAGCCGGGAGATATAAAATATAAAGACCAGAACGGAGACAACAAGATCGACGGCGATGACAGAGTAATCTTAGGAGACCGTGCTCCTCATTACCTATACGGTTTACGTTTAAGTGCAGCTTGGAAAGGTTTCGATATCAGTGCTTTTTTCCAAGGGATCGGAAAAAAAGACTATATCATGGGAGGTCCGGGAGTACAACCATTAAGCGATGCCGGAAAAGGACCAGTATTTGAACATCAGCTGGATTATTGGACAGAAGATAACCGCAACGCCTCATACCCTAGGGTATTGGATAACGTTCAAGGATCTTTCAATTATGCTACTTCCGACTTTTGGAAAATCAATGCCGGATATCTGCGTATGAAAAACCTGCAATTAGGATATAATTTTTCAAACAGTCTGATTAAAAATACGAGATTCTCAAATCTGCGTATATTCTTCTCGGCCTCTAACTTATTTACAATAGACAACTTTGTTGCAGGATATGATCCGGAATCAGGAAATGCTTACAGTTATCCTTTATCCAGAACATACTCTTTTGGTTTGAATGTTCAATTTTAATGAAAGGAAAGTATAATGAAAAAGATAAATTTATTGATATGTTTGTTCGTTACAGTTCTGCTAAACAGTTGCGATAGCTTTTTAACAACACCTCCACTCGACCAGATTCCAGAATCCGAATGGTGGAAAAATGCAGAGCAATCACGCCTGATGGTAAATGAATGTTACGTCAAAATCTACAATAGTGGAATGGACCATATAGTCGCTTTCCGTGACGGATTTACCGATAATGCCATGTGGAGAGATAACTATCCCATGGCCGACGGCTCCTGGACGGCATACACCGGTAAAGTAAAAGAAGAATGGAGATACACTGAAATAGCCAATTTAAATTACGTTCTGGATGGTTTGGAGAAATCGAAAGAATATTTGACGGAAGAGGAATATGCTCATTTAACTGCCGAAGTTCGTTTTATTCGGGCATTCATATATTATGACATGCTGTTTTATTTCGGGGACATTCCTCTGATAAAAAAAGTACTGAGCATCGAAGAATCGAGAGAAACAAGCCGGCAACCAAGAAAAGAAGTCCTAAACTTTATCCTATCGGAATTAAACGATGTATTGACCGACATAAAAAAAGAACCGTCTGAAGAAAGCGGACGTGTTAACGAAGATGTTGTCAATGCTTATCTGGCCCGTATCTATTTACATGAAAAGCAATATGATAAAGTTTTAGAACATACCGCCGCAGTAATGAATACCGGTAAATACGAACTCTATCGTGCCTATGATAATGACCCGGCAAAAAATAGTTATGAAGAATTATTCCGTCCGGCAGCCGATGGCAATAATAAGGAAGTCATTTTCGAAAAACAATATTCATATCCGCTAAAGACAACAACGCTCAACCGCGACTTGTCACCTCAATCCAGCGTTTACAGAGGTTGGCTGCGTCTGTTACCTGTACAAAATCTGGTAGACGAATATGAATGTATAGGAGGACATCCTTACGATCAATGCCAGGATTTGAACTGCCAATATTGCAAATTACGTCAGGAAATCTCTGACAACGGAGGATATGGAGAATATGAATATCGGGACCCACGCCTCAAATCAACAATTATAACTCCCGGTTGGGAATGGAAAGTAAACGGAATCGTAAAATCTGTCTATGGCATAGAAGATCCCAACAGCCGTGATTATTTGGCCAAAGAACCTCACAGTACCGGTTTTTTAGTAACTAAATGGGTTGATCTTGAAGGTGAAGAAGTCGATGCTACACGAAGTCACAAAAACATGACTATCATCCGCTACGCAGATATCCTGTTAATGCGAGCAGAAGCGCTCATCGAAAAAGATGAAAACCTAGACGAAGCAGTCAAATTGATTAATGAAATTCGCGACAGGGGTGGTATGCCTGGCATCGAAATGGCTTCTCAAAATGTCTTAAGAGAAAAATTACGCCATGAACGGCGTGTCGAATTTGCATTCGAAGGCTTACGTTATTATGACATTGTCCGTTGGAGAATTTGTGATAAAGTCAAAAACGGAAATGTTTACGGATTTGCTAAAATGACCGATTCTGGTAAACGTGAAAACATCTTTCTGGAAAAAAGGGTATGGAAAGATCACATGTATCTGTGGCCTATTCCACAAGCTGCAATTGATTTAAATGAGAACCTCGAACAAAATCCCGAATGGTAAACATTCGTACACGTAAAATTTAAATTAGCGAGGCTGTTCATAAAAGATCTATTTATCTGAAAGGACAGCCTCTATTATTTCAAAATCGTCTTTTAAACATGAAAATAACAACATACATTTTCGCTTGTATAGCAAGCTTGTCATTCAACAGCTGTACATCGGAGAAAACAATCGACACATCCGTTTATATGGATATTAATCGTCCTGTAGAAGAGAGAGTTGAAGCACTGCTGAAACAAATGACCCTGACCGAAAAAATAGGCCAAATGGATATGGTCTCCGAATGGGATAAAGATGCAATTATAAAAAACGGATATTATGATTTCGGAGCATGGATTGCCGGAATGGAACCGGAAGAGACAAATAAAATTCAGGCGTTATCAGAAAAGACAAGACTAAAGATTCCTTACCTGATTGGCATGGACGCTGCCCATGGCTATGGCACATTATCCGGTAGAACCATATTTCCGACATCAATAAGTATGGCAGCCACTTTTAATCGCAATTTGGTAAAAAAAGCGGCAAAGACAGCGGCTGGTGAAATACGTTCGGCTGGTACACACTGGACTTTTGCTCCTTGTGTAGACATTGTTTACGACGCTCGGTGGGGAAGAACCGGAGAAACCTACGGAGAAGATCCTTACCTGTCAAGCGAACTGGTCAAACAAGCCATCAGAGGATTACAGGAAAATGCAGATCCACAAAAAAGAGTGGCTGCCTCAATGAAGCATCTGGCAGCCGATGGAGCTTCCGTAGGGGGTGTCAATCATGCTTCGGCCGATATTTCAGAGCGTTCGTTACGTTCTTATATATTACCTCCATTTAAGGCGGGAATCGAAGCCGGTTGTATGACGATTATGCCCGGTCATAATGATATTGGAGGAATACCCGCCCATGCTTCCAAATGGTTGTTGACAGACATCGTAAAGAATGAATTTGGATTCAAGGGGTTTTACGTCAGTGACATGATGGATATGGACAATCTGAAGACGCTTCATTTTACCGCTGAAAATCAGAAAGACGCACTTCGCCAATCTGTTAATGCCGGAATGGATATGCACATGTACTCACCCGACACGACACAGTTTATAGTGCCATTGACACAGTTAGTGCAGGAAGGGATAGTCCCTATCAAAAGAATTGACGATGCAGTCAGAAGAATCTTAAAAATTAAATTCGAACTAGGATTGTTTGAAAACAGATACATTGATCCGGATAAAGATATTTATGCTACGGCAGAAAACCGTTCTTTATCTTTAGAAGCCGCCCGTGAATGTATTGTTCTTCTGAAAAATGAAAATAACTTGTTACCCATTGATGTTCAAAAATATAAACGAATCCTGGTAACTGGTCCCAATGCAGACAATCAATCTATCTTAGGTGACTGGTCCTTCTTTCAGCCAGACAGTAACGTAACCACTGTATTAAAAGGAATCCGGGAAGTTGCACCTGGCATAGAAGTCGTTTATAGCAACAGCGGCCGGATAAAAGCAAAAATTTCGAAAGAAAAAACCAATACGACTGACCCGGCTTTGCAGAAACAATTGCTTACCGAAGGTGGCGGTATTTCCGATTACAGCATATCCGATGCCGTAACAAAAGCTAAATCCTGCGATCTGGTTGTCGTCGTAATCGGAGGATACGGAATCCGATCGGATTGGGGACTACGAACTTACGGAGAGTCGGCTGACCGACCGTCTATTGATTTTTACGGCCGACAAGTCGAATTAGTCCAGGCTCTTCAAAAAACCGGAAAACCGGTTGTTGCCGTAATAGTAAATGGGAAACCTTTAAATAATGAATGGATCTCCCAGAATATCCCTTCAATCATTGATATCTGGGAACCGGGCATGTACGGGGGAAAAGCGCTGGCCGAAATTCTCTTCGGACAGGTTAATCCTTCCGGAAAACTTCCAATAACAATCCCTAAAAATGTCGGTCAGATTCCCATGTATTATTATCAGTCCTCTTCACGTTACTGGACCGGTTATGGCCTTGGAAGTTCTCGCTCGGACGATCAACCGGCATACTGTTTCGGACATGGATTAAGCTATACAACTTTTGAGTATAGCGATTTAAAACTCGATACGGTCTTCTCTCTGAAAGAAGATATTCAATTATCTTTCAAAGTAAAAAATACAGGAAACCGTACCGGAAAAGAGACACCTTTATTATTTGTACACGACTGTGTTTCAAGCGTTGTAACCCCTGTTGCCCTCCTAAAAGAATTTACAAAGGTTGAACTGGAAGCCGGGGAAGAGAAGACGGTCCATTTTACCGTTCCTTCTTCCAACCTGGGTTTATGGAATACTGAAATGAAATATACAGTAGAACCAGGTAAATTCATATTCAAAATAGGACGCTCGTTTAATGATATACGCCTGGAACAAGATATATTTATACAATAATAAGGTCTCCTTATCTCTTTTTATTAGACGTACCTTTAAACCAATTTAGAGGTACGTCTTCACATTTAGTTCCAGGTCTAAATAAAAAAAGACCTACCTCTTTCTCTAAATACTAACTGAGATTTATATAAATTCATGTATATTTGCGACAATACATCTTTCATGTAACAGGGAGAGCGGATTATTATGATGGAAAAAGAGGAAGAACTACATTTGATTCATTCCCTGAAATCGGGGGATAATCAAGCATACAAATACATATATGATCATCATTATACTTTGTTATGTAAGATTGCCTACGAATTTCTGAAGGATGACTTTCTTTCAGAAACCATTGTGGATGATGCCATTTTCCATCTTTGGGAAATCAGGGAAACAGTCAATATAACCACCTCCCTCCGTAGCTACCTGGTCCAGGCTGTGCGTAACCGCTGCATAAACTATCTGAATCTGGAAAGAGAAAAAAGGGAAGTTCGCTTTTCCGTTATCGACCAGCAAAACGAATGGATCAATTCTGTTTTCTCATCGGATGATTACCCGCTGGCAAGACTTCTGGAAAACGAACTCGAACAGGAAATAAAAAATGCTATCGAAAGATTACCGGATGAATGCAGGATCGTTTTTCAAAAAAGCCGGTTCGAAGAGAAACGTTATGAAGAAATAGCCGAAGAATTAGGTATTTCCGTCAATACTGTCAAGTACCATATTAAGAACGCAATATCCCGTCTGAATGCCGATTTAAGCAGATATTTACTTATACTCCTCTGCTGTTTCTGTATTTAAAATAAAAAATTTGTCCGTCCACACTACCCACCCATTCTTTTCAACTGTCATATAAGTAAGAACATAACAAATGAAGTCTACAAATACACATATCGAGATAGATGAGCTGATCGCAACATACCTTTCGCAAGGTCTGGAATCGGAAAAACTGTCTGAACTGGAAAACTGGCTCAAAGCATCCCCGGAAAATCAGAAACATTTCCAACAGATGCGTGAGATCTGGTTCTCAACAATCAGTGCAAACGAAGAAGAACGATATAATAAAGAAGAAGCATACAGCCGGTTCCTCAACAGAACCTGCCAAATACCTCAAGAAGAGAAAACCGTCAAAAAGCTATCTTTACATAAATTCTTTTATGGGGCAGCTGCCGTCGCACTTCTCTGTCTTATTTCCTTCGCTTCCTACCGGACCGGTACCGAACAGGTAAAGAAACAATTCGCCGAAATGGTTGTCGAAGCTCCGTTAGGGTCAAAAACAAGATTATATCTTCCGGACGGGACCCTGGTATGGCTGAATGCCGGTTCGACAATCACCTATTCACAAGGCTTCGGTGTAGAAGAACGAAAACTGAAATTAAGTGGTGAAGGATATTTCGAAGTGACACGCAATAAACAATTACCTTTTGAAATCACGACAAAGGAATTGCAGTTAAGAGTGTTAGGGACTAAATTCAATTTCAGGAATTATCCGGAAGACGAAGAAGTGTCCGTCAGCCTGCTGGAAGGAAAAGTGAGTTTAAGAAACTATCTGAAAAACGATGCCCTTTGTTATCTGGAACCCGATCAGAAAGCGATCCTGAACAAGAAAAACGGCAAACTGATGGTTTCCGCCTCCGAAGCACGATATACAGCGGAATGGACCAACGGATTCCTGTTCTTCGACGAAGAATTGCTGCCGGATATTATCAAAGAACTGGAAAGAAGTTATAACGTAAAAATATATATTGAAGATGAATCGCTGAAGACATTCCGGTTCTATGGTAATTTCGTGCACAAGGAACAAACCATTCAGGAGATACTGGAAATGTTAGCCTCTACCGGTAAACTGGAATATAAGATAGAAGGAAAAACGGTCCGCTTATCTTCCAGATAAAAGCTTTTATTCAACCTCGTATTATTAATTTAAAAATGAATCTGTATGAAAAAAAAGAGCCCGGATTAAAGTTAACTCTGAGGACGGTATAAAAAAAGAACCGGAAGATCTGCACAATCTCCCGATTCAAATTTCCGGCCTCCATCACTGCGAGTTTCCGAAAGTACTGACAAATATAGCAAAACTTTACTTTCGGTTTTAAGATTTCTTGTTTAAAACAATTAATTCTAATTACTTATGAAAATCAGAAAAAAGGCCATATTGATGGTCCTGGTCGTGTTTTGCCTTAATTTTACCGCTTTCGCGCAAAACATAAACCTGAATTTAAACAATGTGACAGTAAAGAAAGCCATGGAAACATTGAAGGAAGAAAACGGTTACTCTTTTGTTTTTGCTTCCGGAGATATAAACACACAGAAAGTCATTCGTGTAAAAGTAAATAATGGAACAATCGATCAGGTTGTAAAACAGATTCTTCAGGATCAAAAAGTTTCATATGAGATCAAGAATAAGAATATCATTGTCCAGAAAAATGAAGCATCCAACCAGACGGACAATAATAAGAAAAAAGTAACAGGTACGGTTGTCGATGTGAATGGTCTGCCTATTATCGGAGCTAACATCGTAGAGAAAGGAACGACAAACGGTATCATTACAGATATGGACGGTAATTTCCAACTGGAAACAGTCGGAAATGCGACTTTACAAATATCTTATATAGGATACGTCACTCAATCCATCCCCGTAGGAAAACAAACCAACCTGACGATCACCCTGAAAGAAGACTTTCAGAATATCGATGAAGTAGTAGTAGTCGGTTACGGTTCTGTTAAAAAGTCGGATCTGACAGGTTCCATTTCGTCTATCTCCGCCAAAGACTTCAACAAAGGCATCTCCCGCAGTCCGGATCAGTTGCTGGCAGGAAAAGTTCCGGGATTAATGGTAAACCGCAGTAGTGGCGACCCCAACAGTAGCGTAACCATGCAGTTGCGCGGTCCTTCTTCATTGACGGCCTCCACTGCACCTTTTTATGTGATCGACGGAATACCGGGAGCATCCATCAATCTGGTATCCCCGGATGATATTGAATCGATGAACGTTTTAAAGGACGCCTCTGCAACAGCAATTTACGGTTCACGGGCTGCCAACGGGGTAATCATGGTCACCACTCGTAAAGGGCGTACCGGCAAACCACAAGTAACTTATAGCGGATATGCCGCCCTCGAAAGTGTTTCCGGTCGGGTAAATGTTTTAAATGCCGATGAACACCGGGCTTTTCTAGCCGAACACGACATGTCCCTTGCCGCCAGTGACGAAGGTAATGGCGCTGGTACCGACTGGCAAAAAGAATTGTTACGGGGTGTAGGTTTCTCCCACAGCCACAACCTGAGCCTGGTCGGAGGCAGTGAAAATACAAAATATAATGCTTCCGTCAATTACCTGTCCAACGAAGGAATTGTAAAACACAGCAACTACGATCGCCTGGTAGCACGTATCGGCATCGACCAGGATGCATTGAACAACCGACTGCATATCGGGCTATCCGTCTCCGGCAGCTTTATCGGTTCAGATCATGTGGATTATAGTATTTTCAACTATGCTGCCCGCTGGTTACCCGAATCGCCGGTGATGTCTGACGATCCTGCCAACCAACAGTATGGTGGCTACTTCCAGGTTCCCGGACGTATGACTTATTACAATCCTGTCGCCATACTGGAACAACGGAGCGACCACCGTTCACGTAACATATTACAGGGGACAGGAAAGATCGGACTGGATATTATCGACGGTTTACGGTTCGACATGCTGACTTCCATACAAACGGAAACATACGATCAGGCTTATTATCAGAAAACAACGGATATAGCCGTACTGGGGAAAGGCAATGCCATCCGCGAATTCCTGAAAAACACAGATAAACTGATCGAAACGACTCTCAATTATTCCAAAACATTTGCCCGGCAACATGAGCTGAAACTTATGGCAGGTTATTCCTATCAGAAGATCATCAACAACGACGGAATACGGGGTACTAATAATTACTTTACCTCAGATGCCACCGGAGCCGATAACCTGTCTGTCGGCAACGGAGATAAAGCCATTCATTTCCAGAATTATCCCAATAAAAGACAGTCAGTATTGGTATCATTTTTCGGCAGGGTAAATTACGGATTTGACAACCGGTATTTATTAACGGCTACTTTACGCCGGGACGGTTCCTCCAAATTCGCCAAAGGCAATAAGTGGGGTTGGTTTCCGGCAGTGGCTCTTGCATGGCGTGCGTCACAGGAATCATTCCTGCGCAACAACGCAATTATCAACAATCTGAAACTCCGCGCAGGTTGGGGTGCCACGGGTAACCAGAACGTAAGTGACTATGCTTATATGGCACTGCTCTCTTACAAAACCACTCCCTGGGGAACCGGTGTACTGACAGGCAATACCGCCAACCCTGACCTGACATGGGAAACCACTCATTCTTATAACGTAGGTATCGACCTCGGTTTATTCCAGAATCGTATCGAAATAATTGCTGATGTATATTATAAGAAGACCAAAAATCTGTTGCTGCAACTCCCCTTACCCGCCTATCTCGGTTCAAGTGGACAAGGTGCCGCTTCCAATCCTTGGGGTAATGTAGGTTCTCTTGAGAACAAAGGTATCGAGCTTACCGTGAATACGACTAATATCACAAACAAGGATTTCCAATGGACATCCAACCTCGTATTCTCACTCAACCGTAACAAAGTGCTGGAACTCGATACGGACAATTCTTCCATTGAAAAGAGTTATCAGCCCAGTTCCGCAAGCTACATCGTAACCAAAACGACCGTAGGACAGCCTATCGGACAATTCTGGGGTTACAAAGTAATCGGACGTTTCGATGAACCGACGGATTTCTATTATAAAGATGCCGATGGCAACGTGAAGCAAGTAGCCATACCCGAAGGCAATACAATTGCCAAGAACAGTACGTGGATAGGCGACTATATCTATGAGGACCGCAACGGTGACGGTGTCATCAATAACGAAGACTGTACCTACATCGGAAACCCGGAACCAAAGTTCACTTACGGTATCGGTAATACATTCTCCTACAAAGGATTCGATCTGACAATATTCTTCTCGGGTTCTTACGGTAACAAGGCTTTGAATCTGACCCGCTACCGTATTGAAGATCCCCGCTCCAACGGTAACATACTCAAATCTTCGCTGAACTATGCACAGATAGGTTTGATAGACCCCAACGGTCCGGATGATGACTATCGTAACCTCCATGTAGTAAACGGCTCTGCCACTACATTGCCGGCTTTGCAGGAATCGGATGCTAATAATAACTTCACCCGTATCAGTGATATGCTTGTAGAAGACGCTTCTTACATCCGCCTCCAGAATATTTCCATCGGCTATACATTCCCCAAGAAGTGGATAAACAAGATTTTCCTCAACAATGCGAGAATCTACGCCAACATACAGAATGTATACACCTGGAGCAAATACAAAGGCCTCGACCCTGAAGTCGGTGCCATCTATGGAGATGCATTAATGACAGGTGTGGACTACGGACGTTATCCTTCGCCACGCATCTACACATTCGGATTAAACATATCCTTCTAATCCTTTAAAAGAATTATACGTATGAAAAATAAGATATTAATCATAGCAACATTGGCCGGTTCATTGGTATTGAGTTCCTGCGAGGACTTCCTGACACACGATAATACCACCAGTGCCAACCAAGAGACCTTCTTCGACACTGACGAGGCTCTGGAAGCAGCTACCGCACCGCTTTATAACTATGTATGGAACAGTTTTAATGATAAGGCCTACTATAGCATGGGAGACGGACGTGCAAACAACATCACCGCCCGTTGGTCAGACTATATCTATCCTTATACTAACTTTACAGAAACAGCATTGAGTCCGGGACTTGAGGATGCCTGGGGATCTTTCTACTCCGTAGTGGCACAATCCAACTACGCCATCAACAATATTAAGGATTATTCCGGTCCGCAAGTCAGTGAAAAAGCCAAAGTACAAGCTTATGCCGAAGCACGCTTCATGCGCGGACTGGCATACTGGTACATCGGCTCTTTATGGAACAAAGGTATCATCTATGAAAATACGGCAGAACAAGTAAGCAACTCTGTGGTTCCTGCCAACCGTGGTGTGGATGTGATAGAATTCGCTATCCGCGACCTCGAATATGCAGCGGTCAACCTCAACAAGACAGCATCTGATGTAGGTCGCGTCACTTGTTACAGTGCTTACGCTATTCTGTCGCGTATGTATCTCTCTATGGCAGGTTTGACTACCGAAGGCGAATACAACGGCAGTAATATAGCTACTGATTTCAACCGCGGTTCGCGCAACACGTACTATCTGGATATGGCGCGCAAAGCTGCCACGAAGGTGATCGAAGAAGGCCCGTATTCACTTCTCGACAATTATGGAGACCTTTTCGCACCAAGCACATGCAACAACAACAGTGAAGCCATCTTCCAGTTGCAGTGGTTGCAGGGTAGCACGGATGCCATCGGTTGGGGATGCAATAATTCCATATCAACCTATTTTGGCTGGTCTACTATGGTAAGCGAACAGAACTGGGGTAATGCCACCTATGCCTCTTATGACCTTGTACGTGCTTACGATCCTCAAGACCGTACCCGCCGCCATTACACTATCGCCACCGTAGGTGAATATTATCCGGATCTCAACACCAAGAACGGAGGGTACACGTATAACGTCACCGAGACTGGTTATGACAACAAATGTAACTTCAAGAAATACGTGATAGGTAAGATTGACGACAATGGCCAAAGCTATGCACAAAGCAGTGGAATGAATACCTACATGATGCGTCTGGCAGAAGTATATCTGAATCTTGCCGAAGCAATTCTTGGAAATAATGCTTCGACCAGCGAACAAGCAGCTTGCGACGCCTTCAATGCGGTGCGCAAACGTTCCGGTATGCCTGAACTGACAACCATCACATATTCAGATATCCATTACGAACGCCGCATCGAGCTTGCTCTGGAAGGACAGTACTGGTACGATCTGCTGCGCCGTTCCTATTACCAGCAACAGGAAGTGGTGAACTACCTCAACAGCCAGGAGCGTAATGCCGGTTACGAATGGGATGAAACAGAAGCCTGCCAGTATGCAAAGACTTCTGACGGAACCGGAGTTTCAACCGCTACATCGGCCAATCTGACACTGCCTATCTCGGATGTAGACCGCGGACGTAATCCGCTTCTGAATAACGACCCGGTAGCTTACGAATTCGGTGCAAAAGAAGTCACAGAAAATGATTTGTTCAATGATTAACAAACTATAGAAGATATGAAAAGCTTAAAATATATATGGATATTATGCTTGTCATGCCTGACCGCAGGCCTCACCTCATGCAATGAGGAGGATAAATACTTTGACAGCAAATACCAAAGCACAAAGATTATGGTTGACCAGATCTATCTGGAAGATTATGAATCATCCGTACCCGACCGACCGGTTACTTTCGCACGCCTCGGACAGTTGATCCGTATAGAAGGTAGCGGACTCTATGGCATGAAGAAAGTCTACATCAACGGATATGAGACTTACTTTAACCGCGCCTACGTAACCGACCACTCCATGTTGATTCAAATCAACAGCAATACCCCCGTTGAAGATGCTGAAGAGGCAGACCGCAATAAGATCCGCTTTGTAAAAGATGACGCCACGCTGGAGCACCCCTTCATCATCCGTGCAGCATCTCCTACCATAACAGGCATCAGCAATACTCTACCTAAGGGCAAGGAGAAAGTAACCGTATACGGTACCGGTCTACAGGAAACCACCAAAGTAACCCTGCCCGGCGGAATAGAAATCACAGCCGACATTGAAAGCGATGAAGACGGTGAATGGTATTCATTCATCATGCCGGAAAACTATTCAGGAAGCGGTTCCATCTATTCGGAAGGTGCCAACGGACAGGCAGCCACTCCGGCTTACTTCAACTTTGCAGACTGTATGATACTTGACTTCGATGGCAATGGCAGCCAAGGCTTCTGGAGCTGGAGCGAAACCGGTTCGATGATAAACGCCGATGACCTTGTAGAAGATCCTTACGATAGCGGACGTGGCAAATGCGTTCAGATTGTTCCCGAACGTTTATTAGAAGCAGGAGTTATATCCGGCAAACCGCGTGTATCCGAATGCTGGACAGCCGGCAATGACGATGCAGCAGATGATTGGAGCCGTATGTATTCTTATATACCGGCAACTACCCCACTGACCGAAGTAGCATTGCAATTCGACGTTTATGTGCCCGAAGCATGGAGCGGCACAGGACATCTGCAAATAAGCTTATTCAACAACTTCAATTTCGGAGGTATAGGTTCCGACGATGATGGTGCTTCCAATCAAGTGGCATTCTATGTTCCCTGGATTCAGGAAGGTACTATCGTTCCATTCTCAACTACAGGTTGGCAGACTGTAACTATTCCGTTTAGCCAGTTCAACAAATACGCCACCATGATAGAAGATAAAGAAAGCCCGGTATTCCAAAATGTGGTAGAAGACCGCAATGCCGCCACTTACAGAAACTTCGGTATGGGATTTGTCAATACAGACTTTACTTACCAAGATGTAAGCATCACATCTACAGCTTTCTCAAGCCGTATCTATCTGGATAACTGGCGTGTAGTACCTTACAAGACTGTCACGATCTCCGATTATCCTGAAGATGAAGAAACTACGGAATAAACTCAGTAGAAACCCATTAAACATTAAGAATTATGAAACTAAATAGAATTATTCTTCCACTGATGGCCTGTGCACTGACATGGAGTAGTTGCGACGACCAGATAATGGAATGGAAAGACTCCGACGGAAGTATCACAGCCTCCGACATTCCCCTTGCATTAAAGGAAAAGATAGCAAATTATGACTACATAAAATCGTATGTGGCACAATATGCTCCTAACATGAATGTAGGACTTGGCTTAGGAGCCGATCTATACATCAACGATGCGGCATACAGAACCATAGCCGATGCTAACTTCCAGATGTTTACAACCGGAAACGCCATGAAACATTCGGCTGTAGTGAAAGCGAACGGTGAATTGGATTTCACAACAATCGACGCATTCCTGAACCTGGTTCCGGCCGACATCCAGATATATGGACATAACTTCCTCTGGCATACTCAGCAAAAACAAACATACCTGAAATCACTGATCGCACCGGAAGTTATCGTTGAGGTAGGTGATGATGATGTATGTGAGAATGTCATCAGTAACTACGGATTTGAAGGAGGCAATGCAAATGGATGGACAGGCCTATGGGGGAAATATACTTACGCCGTGGAGCAACCGGGTCGCGACAGCGATTACGCCCTTCACTTCACCATGACCAATGAAACAAACGTGAACTATGACAGTCAGCTATTCTGGCCGACGGGATTGCTTGAAATAGGCGTAACTTACGCTTACTCGTTCTGGGTAAAATCGGATGTCGGCTTAGAGGTTCAGTTCATAGGGCAGAATGCTTCTTATGCAGGTATCTATAAAGACAAATTTACCGCACCAAGCGACTGGATTCTCTGTACGGGCGAATTCACCTATACAGAAGGTGACACTGAAAACATCGAACGCATAGGTATTCAATTCGGCGGAACGCCGGGAAGCAATTTATGGGTAGATGACTTCAAGTTCGGAAAGAAGATAGAGGAAAAGATGATCAATATCATAGACGACGGAAAGTTTGAAGACGGAACTCTCGGCTCATGGTTCGGTTGGGGTAATGGCTCTACCCGTACTATCTCAGAAAAGGGACAAGGCTACAACAGTGATTACTGCATGGTGATGGTCAATCCTTCCGATGGAGATTCCTGGAGTGCTCAGACCGCTCACTCATTCCCTGAGACATTAACCGTTGGAAAGACCTACATGTACTCTGCTATGGTAAAGGCAACCGTCATCAATCCGGACTTCACACTTCAGGTACAAGACGCCAATGGCGGTAACGGTGAAGGATACGTAAGTGCTGCAACAGCCGTTGATCAGTGGATACCTATTGAAGGCGAATTTGTTTGTAGTCATGAAGGTATAGCTCGCCTCTGCATCAACTACGGAAAAGTTGCCGGAACTTACTACATTGACAATTTCAAATTCGGTGAAAAGAAAGAAACTGCAACAGCCCAGACTTTACGCGCATCTACCCGCGCCGGTGGCATAAGTTACAAACTGAAGACTCCTGAAGAGAAAAAAGCAGCTTTACTGGGTGCAATGGAAACATGGATTAAAGGCATGCTGCAACATCAGGGAATGGAACGCGTAAAAGAATGGGATGTCATCAACGAACCTATTGCGGACAATAATCAATGGCGTGGCATAGACGGTAACTTCATGAGTAATGGTGATGACGCACCGGACACTGCACCGGTAGAAGACGAAGAAAACGGTCTGAACCTGAACTGGGCAAACGATCACTTCTATTGGGGATACTACATCGGTAAGGAATATGCCGTGAAAGCATTTGAATATGCACGCAAGTATGCAGCTGCCGACGTTAAGCTCTATGTTAATGATTACAATCTGGAGACAAACCCAAGTAAGCTTGCAGCTTTAATAGACTTCGTAAATTACATCGAAGACAATGGACAAACCGTTGACGGTATAGGAACCCAGATGCACGTGACTGCTTCCAGTATCACAAGAGAACAAATAGATGCCATGTTCAAGACAATGGCTGCCACCGGAAAACTGGTTCGCGTAACAGAATTGGATGTAGCATTAGGAACATCCAGCCCTTCTGCCGAACAACTGGCAACTCAGGCCAACGTTTATCAGATGATCTTTGAATCATACAAAGCAAACGTTCCTGAATCTCAGCAGTCAGGTATTACCATCTGGACGCTGAGCGATAATGCCGCAGAGCATGAATATTGGCTGTCAGGCGATGCACCGAACCTTTTCGACGCAAACTATGAACGCAAACATGCCTATAAAGGCGTATGCGATGGTATTGCCGGAAAAGATATCAGTGAAGATTTCAGCGGTGACGACTGGAAGAATACGTATGAAACAGAAGGAGAAGAAACTCCAGCTGAATAAAGTGTGAAGACAGGAAATCCGGTAAGGCTCCGGCCTTACCGGATTCCATTCATCAAACCATTTACCAAACTATTCCCGAATACGGTAAAAACACCTATTTTACCCCCTGAAACAGGGAAATGTACGATAAACAAAAAATTATGTAACATCATTGAGGAATGATGTAACCGAAATGAAGTTTTCTGCAACACAGCGAAAAGCTTTCTAAATTATAGCTCACTATCTTTGTTGCAATGGAAAACATCTCAAATCAATACCAGAGACAAACGATGAAGAATTGGATTTTAATTTTGGTTTTGAGTGTAATGACAGTTGGGTATGTAAATGCTCAAAAGAGTACATTACAGAAACAAGGCACCGCTACTCATACTCAATTAGTAGTAGACGGCAAACCATTTCTTATTTTAGGCGGTGAATTAGGAAATTCATCAGCAGCATGCACAGAAGATATTGAACGTATCTTCCCGAAGCTGCAACGGATGGGACTGAATACAGTACTCGTTCCCGCATACTGGGATTTGATAGAACCGCAGGAAGGACAATTCGACTTCACCCTCACAGATAAAGTCATCCGCCAAGCCCGGCAGAACGATCTGAAAGTTATCTTTCTTTGGTTCGGTGCTTGGAAGAACTCCATGAGTTGCTACGCTCCCCTCTGGTTCAAAGAAAACTATAAGAAATACCCGCGTGCTTATACGCAAAAAGGGAAACCACTCGAAATAGCCAGCGCATTCTCTGAAAATGTATTCCAAGCCGACAACCGCGCTTTTTCTCAATGGATGGAACACATCGCAGCCATTGATAAAGAGGAAGGTACCGTCATCATGATACAGATAGAAAATGAGATAGGTATGCTGGAAGATGCAAGAGACTATTCTAAAGAGGCAAACACATTGTTCAATGCACCGGTGCCCGTGGAATTAATGAGTTACTTGCAGAAAAATAAGAAAACGCTCCACCCCCAAATGCTTGAGAAATGGGAAAGCCAAGGTAGCAAGAAGCAAGGCACCTGGCAGGAAGTATTCGGAGCCGATATCTACACCGATGAATTATTTATGGCCTGGCACTACGCCCGTTATGTGGAAAGAATGGCACAAAGCGCCCGGTCCATCTACAATATTCCACTATTCGTGAACGCTGCCATGAACAGCCGCAACCGAAAGCCGGGAGAATATCCTTCTGCCGGTCCGCTGGCACACCTTATTGATATATGGCATTGCGGAGCGCCCAACATCGACCTTCTTGCTCCCGACCTGTACGACAATGGCTTTACAGACTGGGTAGCCCAATATAAATTGCACAACAACCCGCTGTTTATCCCCGAAATCAAACTAACAGACAATAATGGCGTAAGAGCTTTCTATATCTTTGGTGAGCATGATGCCATCGGTATCAGCCCGTTCTCCATCGAAGGAGGTTCCGACTCTCCCAACTCTCCGTTAGTGAAAAGCTATCGTACGCTGAAAGAGTTCATGCCTTTGCTCGCTAAGTATCAGGGTAAAGGCGCAATGAAAGGATTACTCTTCGATCAGGAAAATAAAGAACGTATCATTTATCAGGATGATCTGAAGATAACCTGCCGCCATTTCTTTACTCTTCCCTGGGATGCGCGCGCCACTGATGGCAGTGTATGGCCCGAAGGTGGAGGCGTATTATTAAGACTGGCACCCAATGAGTATATAGTAGCTGGTAGTGGCATCGTTATCGAGTTTGAAAAAGCTACCGAAAATCAGGTCAAAGTCCAGGCATTGGGCGAAGACGGATTTGCCCAGACAGGAGGAAAGGGTGATAAAGTGATAAGTGATAAGGTGATGTGGAAAGGAGCACGTTGTGGCATCGGTTCCGTAGATGAAGTGAAGGTAAACGAGGACGGTACGCTCTCTTATATCCGCCGTCTGAATGGTGATCAGGATCACCAAGGGCGACATGTACGCATCTCAGTGGGAGAATTCCAGATACTTCATGTGAAATTGTATGAGTATAAGTAGGTAGTAGCTAGGTAGTGAGTAAAAAGATAAATTTAGATATGAATAAGGTTAGTTTTAATAAAGTTAGGTTGAGTCTGGCAGTGTTACTTTGCCTTTGCGCTACTTCCATGGTGGACGCAAAGGTAAAGTTGCCTGCTTTGATTTCTGACGGAATGGTATTGCAACGCGAGCAACCCATCAAAGTATGGGGCACGGCAGATGCCGGAGAAAGTGTACAGGTGAAGTTCCTAAAGAATGCCACCCCTACAGGTGTAAAAGGTGGTAAACTGAAAGTAGCTTACACGGTTACAGCAGACGCAAACGGTAGGTGGACCCTCACCCTGCCTGCAATGAAACCGGGCGGACCTTACATCCTTCAAGTGAATGACGTTGAACTAAAAGATATTCTGGTGGGAGATGTATGGCTATGCTCCGGTCAATCCAATATGGAACTGCCCGTCAACCGGGTTACGGATATGTTCCGTGATGAAATCTCCGCTTATGAGAATACAAATATAAGGCAGTTGAAAGTACCCAATATCTTCAACTTCCATGCACCGCAAACGGACTTGCCGGATTACGTTGCCTGGAAACCACTGACGCAGGAAAACGTAATGAACTTCTCCGCTCTGGGTTATTTCTTTGCCAAAGCCATGTATGAAATGAACAGCATACCCGTCGGACTGATAAACTCCAGTTGGGGCGGAACTCCCGTTGAGGCGTGGATAAGCGAAGAAGGACTGAAAGAATTTCCGAAGTATATTAATGATAAACGGCAATATGAAGATGACGCTTATCTGAAAAGCATTAAACAGACAGAAGGTTTGAGTTTCTATCGCTGGAACACTTCCCTATACCGGGGAGATGCAGGACTGCACGAAGCAACACCTTGGTATGCTGCCAACTACAATGATAAAGACTGGAAGACCGTTGATTTATTCTCTACCGACTGGGGAACCAACGGTTTGAATCCGATAAACGGTTCGCACTGGTTCCGCAAGGAAGTGGAAGTACCGCAGGATTGGAACGGAAAAGAAGCGACCTTGCGCTTAGGTTGCATCGTAGATGCGGACTCCGTCTATGTGAACGGTACATTCGTAGGTACTATTTCTTACCAGTATCCTCCACGCATCTATACCATTCCGGCAGGTGTACTGAAAGCAGGAAAGAATACAGTAACCATACGCCTCATCAGCAATAACGGTTATCCTCACTTTGTGAAGGAGAAACCTTATAAGATCATTTGCGGAAATGAAGAAGTAAGCCTGCAAGGAGAATGGAAATACAGATTGGGCGCTCCCATGCCTCCGGCTCCGGGAATGATGTTCTTCTGTTACAAGCCGGTATGCCTGTACAATGCCATGATTGCTCCATTACAAAATTATGGTATCCGTGGTGTACTCTGGTATCAGGGAGAGTCCAATGTAGACCGCCGCAATGAATACGCCGCACTACTGACAGCTATGATTGCTGATTGGCGCAGCACATTCGGTAACCCGGAATTACCTTTCTACATTGTAGAACTGGCAGACTTCCTGTCCCGAGATGACGTCAGCGGTCGGCAGGCCTGGGCTGAGATGCGCAAAGAACAGGCCAAAGTAGCTGAAACCAACCGGAACATCCGACTCATCCGCAACAGTGACCTGGGCGAATGGAACGATATACATCCATTGGATAAGAAAACCCTGGGACAACGTGCGGCAGAAAGTGCGTTGGAGAATAATAAATGACGGACAACCGGAAACGGATAACAGCAAGCGAACAACTGATTACTGACAATTAATAACTGAATAATACAGCACTATGAACGCACTAAGTCAAAAAGTGTCTATGGCCGAGAAGATTGGCTATAGTTTAGGAGATTGCTCTGCGAACCTCGTGTTCCAGATGATGATGATTTACCAAACCAAGTTTTATACCGATGTCTTCGGTCTGGAAGGCGCCATTGCCGGATCAGTGATGCTGATTGCCCGCATTGTGGACGCTTTTGTAGACCCTACCGTAGGTATATTGTCCGACCGGACACAAACCAAATGGGGCAAATACCGCCCATGGGTACTCTGGACTGCATTGCCGTTCATGGTGTTCTATGTGTTGGCATTCTACAATCCCGGCATCGAGGATAAAGGTTTGGTAGCGGTGTACGCTACAATCTCCTATACCTTGTTGATGACGCTTTACTCGTTCAACAATACACCGTACGCATCGTTGGGTGGTGTAATGTCAAGTGACATCAAGGAACGTACAAGCATTACGTCTATCCGTTTCGTTGCCGCTACCATTGCGCAGTTTGTGGTACAGGGCTTGACGCTCCCGTTGGTGAGCAAGTTCGCAGGTGAAAGCGGTGATAAGGGGCACGGTTGGCTGTGCACTATTTCCTTATTTGCAGTCATCGGTTTCGTGTTCCTGGTTATTACTTTCTTCTCCAGCCGTGAACGTATCACACCGCCGGCAAATCAGAAAACTGATACCCGGAAAGACATCAAGGATGTATTCAAGAATATTCCCTGGCGGGCGATGTTCATCCTGACGCTCTTCCTTTTCACGACCCTTGCCATGTGGGGAAGCGCTATGAACTACTACTTTGAGAATTATGTGGATTCGGGCGCATTATTTGCCTTCCTCGATAAACTGGGGTTGGTGGCTACACAGGCCAGTGATTCGGTGGGTTATACGATACTGAATGCTTTCGGCCTTATTGTCAGCAGTCCTGAAAAGGCTTATGAAGTGGGCTTCGGTGTGTTCAACATGCTGGGAGCAGTGGTACAGTTCTTCGGCGTTATCTTCCTGTCCGGCTTCCTGGCCAACCGTTTCGGAAAGAAATCGGTATTTATCGTTTGTTTGGCTCTGACAGCAGTGTTCACCGCCTTCTTCTATTTCCCGAATGAGACGGATGTAGAGACGATGTTCGTTCTGAACTTCCTCAAGAGTTTGGCATACGCTCCTACCGTTCCGTTGCTTTGGGCTATGATTGCTGACGTGGCGGATCATTCGGAATATATCAATCACCGCCGTGCAACGGGTTTCGTGTTTGCAGGTGTAGTGTTTGCCCTGAAGGCCGGATTGGGTATTGGCGGTGCTATTTTGGGTTTCCTGCTCTCCGGTTTCGGTTATGTATCGGGTGCAGGGATCGCACAAAGCGAATCGGCTATTCATGGTATCGTGCTTTCATCCAGTATTATTCCGGCTGTTACGTTCTTTATCGGTGTCATAGCGCTGTACTTCTACCCTATTACAAAGAAGTATAACGAAAAGATGCAGGCCGAGTTGACGGAACGCAGAAGTAAAGAAGATTATTAACCATCCCGGGTACGGGATATTTTCCTAATCCCGGTCTGAAATGAATTAAATAACAGCCTGTACTCTCTAAATTCTCCTCCTTCAAGAAGGAGGAGGCCCCGTAAGGGGGAGGTGGTAGGTAAAGCAATAAGTACCCATTAATCATAGCACTAAGGTATTCTTTCTCACCTACCACCCCGCCCTTTGGACATCCCTCCTCCCGAGAGGAGGGGAAACTGAGATAGTCCGTATATCACATTTCTTAACTGATTCGTATTAATCATACTAAAATAGCATGAAATTAAAGTATTTAGCATTATCAGTCTGCGCCGCCGCATTTATATCTTGCAATAGCGACAAACCTGTTGCGGCAGACCCGACTCTAAAAAACATTCTCGGCGATAAATTCCTCGTTGGTGTCGCCATTAATTCCGAACAGGCTGCGGGTCGCGACACCAGCGCAGTCGATGTAGTGCGCCGCCACTTCAACTCTATTGTGGCCGAAAACTGCATGAAGAGTGAAGTGATACACCCGGAAAAAGATAGATATGACTTTAGCCTGGCAGACGAATTCGTTAAGTTCGGCGAGGATAACGGAATGTTCATCATCGGGCATTGCCTGGTGTGGCATTCCCAGCTCTCACCTTGGTTCTGCGTAGATGCCGAAGGGAAGAATGTTTCACCCGAAATCCTGAAAGAGCGGCTGAAAAGCCATATCCATACCATCGTGGGCCGATACAAAGGTCGCATTAAAGGCTGGGACGTAGTAAACGAAGCCATCGAAGGAGACGGAAGCTACCGCAAAAGCAAGTTCTACGAGATACTGGGAGAAGAATATATCTCGCTGGCTTTCCAATATGCACATGAGGCAGACCCGGAAGCAGAACTCTACTATAACGACTACGGCATGCACGAACCGGGACGCCGAGACGCAGTGGTGCGTATGGTCAATTCACTCAAAGAAAAAGGATTGCGCATAGATGCCATAGGTATGCAGGGACACATGGGATTGGATTACCCCAGCATAGGTGAATATGAAACCAGCCTTCTCGCCTTTGCCTCCACAGGCGCTAAAGTGATGATAACGGAATGGGACATGAGTGCTTTGCCAACCGTAAACCGCGGAGCAAATATTGCCGACAAAGTTGCCTTTGAGAAAGCCCTGAACCCCTATCCCGAAGCTCTGCCGGATAGTGTTTCCAATCTGTGGAATGCACGCATGAAATCGTTCATGGAACTTTTCATAAAGCACTCGGACGTCATTACACGTGTAACCGCCTGGGGAGTATCGGATGGCGACTCCTGGAAGAATGACTGGCCCGTACCGGGAAGACGGGAATATCCCCTACTCTTCGACCGTAATTATCGGCCCAAACCCTTCCTGAAAGAAATTCTGGAACCAAGAGTAGCTAAATTCTACGAATTCAGCTACTCAATTGACAATTCTATGCAGCGTGACAGCGCAGCCAATTGTCAATTGTCAACTGTCAATTGTCAATTGCAAAACCCCGTTTTACCGGGTTGTTACCCTGACCCGAGCATCTGCCGCGTGGGAAACGACTATTATATGGTCAACTCCTCTTTCGCCTTCTTCCCCGGAGTACCCATCTGGCATAGCACAGACTTGATGAACTGGGAACAACTGGGCTACGTTCTCAACCGCCCCTCACAGTTGCCTATGTACGACGGACTGCGCATCAGCGGCGGTATCTATGCTCCGGACATCAAATACAATCCTCACAACGGACTGTTCTATCTGATCACCACAGCCGTAGATGGTGGCGGCAACTTCTTCGTCACCACCGATGATCCGAAGAAAGGAAACTGGAGTGATCCCACTTTCCTGCCTGAAGTGGGCGGCATCGACCCCGGATTTCTCTTCGACGAAGACGGGAAAGCATACATTGTGAACAATGACGGTCCGGCAGGAAAGCCCGAATATGACGGTCACCGCGCTATCTGGATACGCGAATTCGACTGGAAAAACGGTTGTACCGTAGGAAAACAGAAGATGATTATTGACGGGGGTGTAGACAAAACCCAGCATCCCAGCTGGATAGAAGGTCCACACCTCTACCACATCAACGGCACATACTATCTGATGGCTGCCGAAGGTGGAACGGGTCCCAACCACTCGGAAGTGATCTTCACCTCTGCGTCTCCGTTCGGTCCTTTCAAACCTTGTGCCATCAACCCGATATTGACGCAACGCGGCTTGCCGGGCGACCGCCCCAATCCGGTTACCTGCGTCGGTCATGCCGATCTGGTGGAAACTCCCGATGGCGACTGGTATGCTGTCTTCCTCGGTGTCCGCCCCTATCGCAACGGTCACGACGTGATGGGACGCGAGACTTTCATGCTCCCGGTGACCTGGAAAGAGAATCAACCCATTATCCTTCCCGAGGGTGACGTCATCACTTATACCGCCGACCGCTCCTGCGATCCCGCCCCACTATGGACAGCAAACGGACTGGCTAAAGAAGCATTCTTTATCCGCACTCCACTGGTGCCCCGCTACAATATAAACAGCAAAGGGCAGTTGGAAATGACCGCCAGCAGTACTGATCTTAACCAAAAGCGTCAGCCCGCCGCCATCGGTCGCTGGATTAACAATTGGACATTCACAGCTCAGACCGGCTTGGACTTCGTGCCACAACAACCGAAGGATTTCGCAGGCATCATCTGTTTCCATGATGATAATTGCTATATTCGCTTCGGAAAGACACTGGACAAAGACGGCAAACCCGTCATGCTTCTGGAAACATACAGCCATGGCAGACTGTGCAGCCAGGCCGGCAGCCCGCTAACCCGGACAGATGGGAAAGTATATCTGAAAGTAGAAGGAGATAATGCAGTAAACTATACCTTCTGCTACTCTACCAGTCCTAAAGGTAACTGGACGCAAGTGGGCGAACCCGTCTCCGCCGACCTGATAAGCACGCAGACAGCCGGAGGTTTCACCGGAACTATGGTCGGCATTTACGCCACAGGAAACTATACGAATTAACCTTTAAAATTATAGAGTCATGAAGAAAGAAAAAAGATACCTAGTACCCGGAGATTATATGGCAGACCCTGCCGTGCATGTGTTCAACGACCGCCTTTACATCTACCCTTCCCACGACTGGGAAAGCGGTATCCCCGAAAATGATAACGGCGACCATTTCAATATGAAAGACTACCACATCTTCTCTACCGATGACCCCATGAAAGGAGAAATCGTAGACCATGGCCTGGTACTCACCACCGAAGATATCCCCTGGGCAGGACGCCAGCTTTGGGATTGCGACGTAGCTGAGAAAGACGGCAAGTATTATATGTATTTCCCCCTGAAAGACCAGAACGATATCTTCCGTATCGGCGTTGCCATCAGCGACCGTCCCGAAGGTCCATTCATTCCTCAACCCGACCCGATGCGCGGAAGTTACAGTATAGACCCTGCCGTTCTGAATGATGGAGACGGTAACTATTATATGTACTTCGGTGGTCTGTGGGGTGGACAATTGCAACGCTATCGCGACAACAAAGCCCTGGAAAGCGGAGCTACTTTCCCCGCAGACAATGAACCGTCCATCCCCGCACGTGTTGCCCGCCTTAGCGCGGACATGCTACAATTCGCCGAGGAACCTAAAGCCGTAGTGATTCTGGACGAAAACGGGCAACCGCTGACAGCCGGAGACAACGAACGCCGTTTCTTCGAAGCAAGCTGGATGCACAAGTATAACGGAAAGTATTACTTCTCCTACTCTACCGGTGATACTCACCGCCTGTGCTACGCCATCGGTGACAATCCTTACGGTCCATTCACCTATCAGGGAGTAATCCTGACTCCGGTGGTAGGTTGGACTACCCACCACTCCATTGTGGAATACCGGGGCAAATGGTATCTGTTCCATCACGACAGCGTGCCTTCCGGCGGACGCACCTGGTTGCGCAGCCTGAAAGTATGCGAACTGGAATACGACGCCAACGGAAAGATCGTCACCATTGAAGGACTGGATTAACCGTTGCCCGATAGAGTATGGATACTATCAAAATAGGTATTATAGGTACTGGGTGGATTGCCGAAAAGATGGCAATCACCCTCGAAGGAATGGAGGGAGTAGAAGCTTATGCAGTCTCTTCCCGCCAATTGCAGACTGCCCGTGACTTTGCCAACCGGTGGGGATTTACCCGTGCCTATGGTTCTTATGAAGAAATGCTGGATGATGAAGAGGTGGAGTTGGTATATATTGCCACTCCCCATTCCCACCATTTCGAACATGCACGTATGAGTCTGCTGAAAGGCAAAGCGGTTTTATGCGAAAAGGCATTCACCGCCAATGCCCGCCAAGCGGAGGAACTGCTGAATCTTGCCAAAGAAAAGGAACTCTTCATCACCGAAGCCATCTGGACACGTTACATGCCTCTATCGCAAACCATCAATGACCTTGTAAACGGTGGAATCATCGGACGTCCCATGACGCTATCCGCCAATCTGGGTTACCCAATCGACAACCGTGAGCGCCTCCGCCAACCGGCACTGGCAGGCGGGGCTCTGCTCGACCTGGGAGTGTATGCACTGAACTTTGCTTCCATGGTTTTCGGGACGGATGTAGAGCGTGTCACCTCTACCTGCGTAAAGACCGATACCGGAGTAGATGCACAGAATAGTATCACTCTTACATTCAAGGATGGGAAAATCGCTGTACTGCACAGCAGTATGCTGAGTATGACCGACCGTCAAGGCATCATCTCCGGTGACAAAGGCCATCTGATCATTGAAAATATCAACAATCCGCAACGAATCAGGGTGGTAACGGAAGATTATAAGACGGCAGTTGTCTACAACTGTCCGCCACAAATCACCGGATATGAATATCAGGTATATGCATCCATGGAAGCTCTGAGGAATGGATGGCTCGAATCTCCCTATATGCCTCACGCCGAAACCCTGCGCATCATGCGCATGATGGATGACTTACGCCGCGAATGGGGAGTACGCTACCCCGCCGATGAATAAACCAACCAATACTTTTTGTTTATGAAAGAACTGTTCTCTTTATTCTTATTATTATTTTGTTTACTCGGACCCGTATCCGCTGAAGACGGCAGCCGCTTGTGGCTCCGGCAATCGACAGATGCCCACGCACAGATTACAGCGCCCCACCAGTCTCCGACACTAAACATAGCCGTCCGTGAATTGAAACAGGCATGGAAGGGTCTCCCCGTTACGCTTGTACTGAAGAAAGACAAACAACTATCTTCCGAAGGCTTCCGTATACGACAGGTAAATGGCAAACTCACTGTCACTTCTCCCAGCGAAACGGGTTTGCTTTATGCTGCCTATCACCTGATCCGCCTGCAAGAAATGCGGAACTTTGGAAAGCCTTCGGAAACGGACCAGGAAATAACGGAGAATCCTGCCTATGACCTGCGTATTCTCAATCATTGGGACAACCTCGACCGCAGCATCGAGCGCGGTTATGCCGGCAAATCTCTCTGGAACTGGGAAGAACTGCCCGGCACACTCTCCGACAGATACGAAGCTTATGCCCGTGCCAATGCCTCCATCGGAATCAATGCAACGGTGCTGAACAATGTAAACGCTTCTTCTAAAATTCTCTCCACCGAATATCTGGAAAAGGTAAAGGCTCTGGCAGACGTATTCCGTCCTTATGGCATCAAGGTATATCTCTCTATCAACTTTGCCTCCCCCATGCAACTGGGCGGGCTTTCCACAGCCGATCCTTTGGACAAAGATGTCATCGCCTGGTGGAAGCGGAAAGCCAAAGAGATCTATCGCACCATCCCCGACTTCGGTGGCTTCCTGGTAAAAGCCAATTCCGAAGGGCAGCCCGGCCCGTGCGACTTCAACCGTACACATGCCGAAGGCGCCAATATGCTGGCAGATGCATTGAAGCCCTATAAAGGCATCGTCATGTGGCGCGCTTTCGTCTACAGCCCAACGGATGCAGACCGCGCAAAGCAAGCCTATCTGGAATTCCAGCCTTTGGATGGACAATTCCGCGACAATGTCATCGTACAGATAAAGAACGGTCCGGTCGACTTCCAGCCTCGCGAACCGTATAGTCCTTTATTCGGCGCTATGCCCCGGACTCCGCAGATGGTCGAGTTCCAGATCACACAAGAATATCTGGGCTTCTCCAATCACCTTGCCTATCTTGCCCCGATGTGGGAAGAGTTCTTCGACTTTGTGAAGCCGTCTTCACTGAAAGCCATAGCAGGTGTCGCCAATATAGGTACGGATACAAACTGGTGCGGTCATCCTTTTGCCCAAGCCAACTGGTACGCTTTCGGGCGCATGGCCTGGAATCCTTCCTTGACATCGGAAACAATCGCAGAAGAATGGCTGAAACAGACCTTCTACAATGAAGAACTAAAAATGAAGAATGAAGAAGGTTTGCAGACCGATAGCGCAGCCAATTCTTCATTCTTAAATCTTCATTCTTCATTAAAGCAAATGATGATGGAAAGCCGCGAGGCCGTGGTAGACTATATGATGCCACTCGGGCTGCATCACCTCTTTGCATGGGGACACCATTACGGCCCGGAACCTTGGTGCGACGTGCCCGGTGCACGCCCCGACTGGATGCCGTCTTACTATCATAAAGCAGACAAACAGGGGATAGGTTTCGACCGCAGTCATACGGGTAGCAATGCTACAGCCCAATATCCCGATTCACTCTGCCGCCTTTACGATGACATCCGTACCTGTCCGGATGAGTATCTCTTGTGGTTCCATCATGCCCCCTGGGGGCACACCATGCAAAGCGGACATACTTTATGGGACGAACTTTGCTATCGCTACGATCATGGTGTACAGCAGGTAAGAAACTTTCAGAAGATATGGGACCTGGCCGAGAACTATATCGATGCGAAACGTTTCAAGGACGTACAGTCACGCCTGAAGATACAGGCACGTGATGCCGTATGGTGGAAAGACGCCTGTCTGCTATACTTCCAAGAATTTTCGGGTATGCGTGCCCCTTACGAAGTGGAAAGACCAATACATGAATTGGATGATTTGAAACAAGTGAAGCTTCCTATCGACAATCATGAATGCCCGACACCGAAAATGCTGAATGAAAGAAGATAAGCAACAGCCCTGTTTCAAATAGAAAATACAAAAAAGAACAGCTCTAATGATACATTGAACTGTTCTTTTTTGTATTTTTGTACCTTATGGATATTATAAAGGATATGAAATATGAATAAAGTAGCATTATTATCTATAAAATGGATACGGTTATCACTCTGTCTGATTACTCTCTCTTTCTTTGTACTATCCTGCGAGAAAGATGAAATAGAATCTGTTGAAAACCAAAAGACTTTATTCATGTACCTACCTTGGTCCACCAATCTGACCAGCAATTTCTACACGAATATCTCGGATATGGAAAAGGCAATCAGCCAGAAAGGACTGAATGGTGAACGGGTCATTGTATTTATGTCTACTACTTCAGAAAAAGCAATTCTATTTGAAATAACCTGCAAGAAAGGTAAATGTGAACAAGTTACTCTAAAAGAATATAACAACCCGCCTTTCACCACCGCCGAAGGAATTACTTCCATTCTCAATGATGTAAAAAGTTTCGCCCCTGCACCCACTTACGCCATGACTATCGGATGTCACGGTATGGGATGGCTTCCAGTTCATAGTACAAAAGGACGGGCAAGGACTTCAATAAGAATGCACTGGGAAAACGAAGGCGTTCCACAAACCCGTTATTTCGGCGGTACGACAAGTCAATATCAGACAGATATCACTACCCTTGCAGAAGGTATAGCAGATGCCGGAATAAAAATGGAATATATCCTATTCGATGATTGCTACATGTCAACCATAGAAGTAGCCTATGACCTGAGATACGTTACGGACT
>OHCS01000230.1_pt1 | contig 35589 bp, 50 predicted proteins | sample 1566741 | NCBI WGS metagenome assembly OHCS01 (sample SAMEA3879604, study PRJEB24766) | human gut metagenome | biome: human-associated habitat; feature: feces | place: USA | collected 1985/1987 | reverse complement strand
AATAGCATTTCGATTGGGTGATTTATGGAGTGGCAAAAATAAGTGGTGTATTGATAGGACAAGTGTCCACATTGACCACGAAAACATCCTCGGCTGGCGGGAGATTCACGAATAAGACAGAGATATGACACCGAAAGAACTTTACGAATAGGCGGTAGATAATGACTGCGAGGCGTGCGACATTAGTGTGTGCATCCTTGAAGATGGCGTAGAATATATACTTGATTTTGATATAACAGAGTTAACACTACGAGGATGAAAAACGCAATTACGTCCTCCGCCGCGTTTCGGAGCTAAAACGGAAGAGGAAATGAAAACTATACGAGTAATAGTGGCTTGCGAAGAGTCTCAAGCGGTATGCAAAGCATTTAGAGATCGGGGATTTGAAGCTTTCAGTTGCGATATTGAACCTTGCTCCGGCGGTCATCCAGAATGGCACTTTCAGGAGGATATTTTCACAGTGCTGCGGCGGGAACCCAGATTTGATTTGATGATCGCCCATCCACCATGCACTTTCCTGAGCAACGCAGGGGCGGTACGCTTATATCCAAAAGCTGGCGAATTAGACCCAGTTCGGTATATGAAAGGGATGGAGGCTAAGATGTTTTTCATGCAGCTGCTTGAATGGCCGATCAAACATGTAGCAGTGGAAAACCCGGTATCATCCAAAGTATTCGAAATGCCTGAGTGCGACCAAGAGATACAGCCATATCAATTCGGCCATCCTTATACCAAAAAAACTCGACTATGGCTCAGGAATTTACCTTATTTATCCCCAACAAACGAAGTAATACCTGCGGGGCCTTATATTGCGTCAGGAACAAGTCGAAAGGATCGGTCTAAATATGGATGTGCCAAACAAAATAGGAGTAAGACCTTTGAGGGAATCGCACAGGCTATGGCTGAGCAGTGGGGTAATTTTTTAAAGAAAAAATATGAAAACAGGAATTGAGATAATCGCAGAAAGGGAAAGCAAGGCATTCACGGCAAATGGAATGTCACGCGAGGAACTGAGACTGAATTACAATGCGGCCTGCAACGCCTATCTGGCTGCTTTCTGCGAAAAGCACGGCTACGACTATGATCCGGCTGCGTGGGTAGGCAACGACCCCGGAGGAATTGCAGAAGTCGGCGATCTATTCGTGAGTATGGCCGATATGTTGACGGACATCGACCGGGACGCTCCGGAGGAGGAATACATCAAGTACTATGACTACTGTATGCGTGTTGGGGCAATCGCCAACGGTGAATTAGAAACCCCGAACTACGACAGCTGGCTGCGGGGATGTCCGCGGCTGGACGAAGAGCAAATAGCCCGGCTGGAGGAATTGCAGCGTGACATTCGTGATGCGGAATTGCATCTGAGAGTGGATATAGAAAGACTGAACAACATAAAACAAGAATAGCCATGAAGAAGATAATGTTTAACGACCATATTATCCCCGATTGCATTGGTCATGCTCGAAATGCGGTCGAGCTTGCCGACGCCCTGATCGCTGAATTAGAAACGAAAAAGACAGAAAAATGAAAAATCAAGGAGAAATGCGCCCTACGTGGGTGCTATGGTGGCTGTTGGCCATCCTTATTTCAGTGGTGTGTATCGCCTTCACCGGGGTGAAGCGCGCCTACGCGCAGGACGTGCGGACCATCAAGGATTCGAAGGGAAAGGTGACCCACACCATCCGCACCCGGAACGACGGATCCCGTGAGATTCGGGATGCCTCCGGGCGGCTCGAAGGAATCGTCCGAACCGACAACGCCGGTCGGGACCGGGTGTACAGCACGCATGGGACCGTGGAGTACACGGCGGACGCCGACACGACCCGTCGGGAACAATTTCAAACATTTTGATTATATTTGCGTATGGCAGATGAAGTTATTATCGCCGAGGTGCGACTGGACATGATCCCTGACGAAGCCATCAAAGAGTTTAGATGTCGGGGTGGCATAGGCAGCTCCATCAACATCAAGATTCAGAAACTGAAAGAACCCGACAAATGGGGAAACGAGTACTTCATTGCAATAGACTGGGGGAAAGGAAATCACCGAGAGGCGGCTTTCATCGGCAAGGGGCGTAGAGCGCCGTGGCTGAAAGACAATCAGGTGGCTGAGCAACAAAGATCCAAGAATCGTTGGGCGCGCCATGACGATGCAGACGAGGAACCATTTTAAAAACATAGATTATGGAATTTGAGATTTTGGACCGATTGCTGGCGACGATTGCCGTCACTACCCAGAATGTCCGCGGGCGTCATTGGACGCTGTACGGAGAGCATTACAAGAGCTGGCATCCTTTTTTCGACGAAGTGTATAAAAAGCTCAACGAAGCGGCCGACAATGTCGCCGAGTTGATCGTTCAGTTGGGCGGCGTCCCCATACACAGCATGTCGGGATTCATCGAAACCTCTGCGGTGGCCGACATGGTGACGCTGGGTGACTGGAGGCGGTATGTGGGCGAGACCCGCGACGAGTTGGCCGAGATCATCGAGATCATCAACACCAACGACAAGGCCGGGGTTTGGGACAGCGCGGCTTCGAACGACCTGACCCAGATCGCCAGCACCTTGAGGCATTACTACATGTTTGCCGCCCAAACCTTGTTGAAGGAGTAGATGGACGCATACCTGCAAATACTGCGTCAGACGACTGGGTTGGAGTGGATTTCCGAGTATCGGTTCCACCCGCCCCGCCGCTGGCGGTTCGACTATGCCTGTATGGAGTTGAAGATCGCAATTGAGGTCAATGGAGGCAACTTCATAGGGGGGCGACACTCGAACCCGGTGGCTCTTGGAAAGGAGTACGAAAAGATGTCGCAGGCCGCGGCCGATGGGTGGGCCGTGCTAACATGCACCCCTATGTCAAGGGGACTTGAGGTCATGCGATTCGGCGGCGACGCATTCACGAGAATACTGGCAGAAGCCATAACAAATCGAAAACAACTATACCATGGGAAATGAATTGGAATTTGCAGTGGCCATCTTGGCCATCATGTTGACGCTGGAGACATTTGCGCTGCTCTGCGTATTGGTAGGAAGAATACGCCTGCCCGTGGACCTCGACCAAGAGATTCAGAAAGCCGTGGAGAAGGCATTAATGGAGGTAGTCAAAGATTCGACCGCCGAGAATTTTCCAGCCAAAAAGCTATGAATGCTCTTAAAATTGCCCTGTCCCTTCTGATCGGGCTGGCAGTAGGTGTAGTGGGGGGCCGGTGGTTATGGCCGGCGGAACCTATCATCGACCGGCAGGTGGTGACAGTGTACTACGAAAAGCCTCAATCCGGGCCGAGCACCTACCACTCGGTAACGGTGCGGGTCCCCAATCTGGTGTTTGCTCCGGTCGATACGGTGACAGTGACGGAAACCAAGATCGTAAAAGTGGGTCCGGATAGCACTGAATTACAGGTAGCTGTAGAGACGCGACCCTACTCCGGCCCGGATTGGTCGGCGCAGGTGAGCGGCCCGGCCATCGGAGACCTACACCCGCAGTTGGATTGGATGAAGGTAAATCAACAGACGCAGGTCGTGCAAGGCCCGATTCGAAAAACCCGGTGGGGGATAGGAGTGCAGGCAGGGTACGGCGCGGTACTCAAGCAGGATGTGAGGCTGTACCCCTATATTGGAGTAGGCGTATCTTACAATATAATCAGGTGGTAATGAAACAGCAGGAGGAAGAATACAACTATAGCTGGAAAGTCATAGAAGCGGAGTTTCACCGTAGAGCCGACGAGCTGTTTGATTTTCAGTTCAGGCGAAGATTGGAATTTGGAACCGACGTGGCGGATGAATACAAATATACCTCCACCAATAAGAACTATAAAAAAAAGAAACGATGAAAAAGTGGACTTTGATTGCCCTGATCGGGGCCGCGATAGTGCTGATCGCATTGTCGCTTATCAGTAAGACGATGGGTTACGTTATCGTAGCCGCAATGGCCGCAGTATTTGTGGCGTATGGTCTCTTGTGGGCCTACACCAAGTACTGGCCAAGATCATCGAAATAACAAAGGAAAATAGGGCCATTTGGCCCTATTTTTACATATATGCTCCAATAACCGATCAAGGGTGCGTGTTTTTACCGTCGTACGTCACGAAAGAATACGAGCTTATCATCCACACTCCGTCTACGATCAGGATGGTTTTAGATGGAATATTTATAAGATAAGTTGTGGTGTTGTTGGGCTGAGTAATGGTCAGCGAAAGGCCAAAATTGGTCTTGTTGCTCACCACAATTTTGATAGGCGCCCCCTCGGAGGACAGAGGTTCTTCAGTGGTAATGGTTATGTTGCGGGCTTGATCCGACGCTTCGATCACCAGCCATGCCCACGGAGTAGCGTGAACGGTGGTGTCTGCAATCGTAGGCCGGTAAGAGGGCATATAGGGCATGCCGATAGAAAAGGCCAATTTATTTAAGGTCACGGCGCCGGGCGCCAAAATGGCATTGGTCACGGAGCCTGGCGCCATCTTGGGGGTAGTGATGGCGGCATCGGCTACTGCTTGCGTCTGTACGATGTTTGCGGGCAGGTTGTGGTCGATGTAGTCCCAGCGCCACAAGGTGCTGATGGATTTTACGTAGGCGATCCATTCCAGGGTTTCCATCGCTCTCGTAACCGCGCCGTCCACGATCTCCCACAGCCCAGTTTCGGCTTCGTAGTCGGTTGATGTTCCCGTTTGCTTGGCCGTAGTGACCATGAGGGAATAGACGATGTTCTGGTAGTACGATTGCCCCGTGGATGAGGTTCGCGGTTCTGCCGTGTCGTTCTGGGCTTTGGCATACAGATAGCTGCCCTTCGGGATAGAAAGGGTGTCTCCGTTCGGGGTTGGGAAAAACTTGCCGTACATCAGCACGCCGCCGCCCTTGTTGATTCGCAGGGAGGTGTTTCTAGGGCCTATTACTCCCTTCAAAATGCAGTAGGGAATCGGGCACGGCCACGCGCCCATCATGCCGAAGATGGTGTCGGCCATCGCGGCAAGGTCCGAGACGAACACCCGGTTGCCGTTCGAAGTGGCTATGAATTTCTTGATTGTTGCCATGTTGGTTAACCGTTAAATTCGGTGATTTTTTTCTTGTCGTCTACGCGGTAGAGATCGACATGCACCCAAGAGGTGTCCTTCTCAAGTCGGATAGGATAGGGAAGTTTGGATGCGTTTTTTTTGAGGATTTCCCGCACGTTGTGAGAGGGGATGGTAGTGGAGAAGTCGAACCCCTGCGCGAGCATATGAGCCGAGACATACAGCAAGCCGGAGCGGGTTTTCGACGCCACCAGATCGCAGATGTTGCATCGCAGGCCCCGCTGGCTGTACTGACCGCCGCCCACCCAGTTGTTGATGGTCATGGGAAGGCCGAGGATGTTGCGGATGGCCACGAGCGTTTCGAGAAATTCATTGGAGAAATACCTCCATGCCTTCTCGCCGTCGCGCTGGTAGACATGAGGACATACCAGCTCTGTTATCTTGAAGTTTTTCTGAACTTCGGCAAGTAATTCTGATCTTTTCATATCGTTACTTTTTGATTAAGTCCTCCATGTCTTTGGCCACGTCCTCGTCCCAGCGCTTCGCCTTGTTGATGGTGAACTGCCGGAGCCACAAGAACAGCTTCGAGCCGGAGAGATAGGCCGCGTTTTCACAAAAGGACCACAGCTCCGTAAAACATACCATCGCGCAGAGAATATTGGGAAGCCGGTCGGCGCCGAAGTCTCCGCCCAGCACGTTATTCCCGATGACATACAATCCGGCGACCGCCATTGTGCAGAAGCCAAATTTGTAGATCGTGCGCCATGCCGCGTCGGAGTAGAAGCACCAGCGCTTCCCAGCGGCGGTCACCCGTTTGTAGGATGCCAGACAGCCGATGACGAAGTCCGTCATGATGAAACATACCATCACAAGGACCAGCGGCCCGATGGGAGCGAAGTAGCCGACGAATCCCAACCACCAGTTGTTACCGATGGTTTTCACGTAAGGCAGAATCGTGTCTTTGAGGATAGAGGCGAGAGACATGGGAGTTTAATTTACAACTATTGAATATTGGATTCCATAGGCCACAAGAGCGTTCAGGTCTGCGATAAAGTCCGGATAGACGTCCGCGTTTTTAAGCCCGGCGGGGATGGTCACGACCGGGGCATTCGCCGTGCTACCGTATTGGTAGAACTCCACGCCCTTCGACATGTCGGCCGAATAGGGGAACATCAGGGTGCCCAGCGACATATCGGAGCTGTACGGGAACATGAAGGTGTCGAAAACCGGCGCCGTGGTGACAGTTATCTCCCCGAAGTCCCCGTAGTAGGCATTCAGGTAGGCTTGGATGGAAATACAGTTGCCGTCGTTGGCCGCCAGCACATAGTATTTCTTGCACCACGCCTCGTATGATTCGATCTTCGGGAACAGCGGCGCCAGACAGCAAAACAGGAACTTGTAGAACACGTTCAGCGTCGGACTGGAGTCGTGGTTGAGCGCATACTGCGGACGCAGGATGTTGAACAAAAGCCACGGTATGGATAGATGTCGAAGCATTACCGGATGGGATTAAATACTACGATGTCAGTCAGGTTTTGCAGTGCCGCGCTGAAATTGAAGTAGCCGGATGGCGGCGTCAGAATGCCGTTGGTAGGCTCGGCGCCGTCGCAGGTGATGCCCACGAAGTATGCGTCGCGCACGCCCGGAACGCCGGCGAGGGCGGTTTCGATGTCGTTCACAAACACCGGGGAGTCGCCGAGCAGGGTTCCTTGCGTGGTGATAAGGATTTCCTTCACGCTGTTCTTGATCTGGGACAGCGAGTAGGTGTCCAGATAGCGGATGAAGAGCTGGATGGTGGTTATGATGCTGGGCGTCGGCGACGAGATCATCATGCTGATGCCGAATGCAGATTTGGCCGTCATATAGTTTGAGAACTCCGCCAGCTGCTCGGCCGTGAGGGCTACGTTGTTGCCGTTCGCATCCTGCGTGCATACATGCATGTTGATGACGTTTTTCTGCGCATCCACGCGAATGGCCACCTGCTTGATGATCTGCTTGGCCGGATCGACCGTTTCGTAGCCGTAGGCGTATTTGGACGGATCGACGACCACCAAGTTGTCGCCGGTTTGGAATGCCAGCGCCGTGTCGATGTAGTACTGCTTCCCCATGACCCGCAACGTTCGGGCGGCCGTCTCGATCACAACCTCCGAATTGGACTGATTCAGGAGAACAGTATTGATGGTCTCGGCGAATACCGCGGCCAGCCGGCGCCAGATGGCTGAATTGCTGGTGCTCGTGAGCGACGAGATGGTTTTGCCGATGTTGGCTACTATTTGTTCATAAGTGGTCATAAAGATTTCATTAAATTAAGGTACGTACGTGAAATCCAGAATAGGCATGATGGAGCCGCGCATGGTGTTGAACTTGATCGCCGGCGCCGTCAGGACGTAGCCTTCGATTGCTACCGAAAGCGCGAGGGTGCATCCTTCTTCGGCGAGGGTCGAGAGATGTATGCCGTGATCGGTCATCAGCTTTTGTTGCATGTCAATCCACAGACTACTTCCGGAGGACAGGTAATACGACCAACCCAGCTCGGTGATTTGGAGGGTTATTTCAACCGCATACGCAACGTTATCGGAGCCTACGACCTCAAAGTCCCCCAGCGACGGGATATGGACATTGTAGGTGGGCTGAAAATGGGAGTTGATAATGCCCGGCGTAAGGTCGTTATTCGGCGCGAATACGGGATAGATTGACGGCAGGTTGTCGCCGTAGCCGGCATTGTAGTAGGTTTCGTAGATGGCCCCTTCCGTCGGCGCCGCAACGTTATCTCCCAGCGCCATCGAACCGCCTATTATAGCATCGCTCTCGGAACAGAACACTACGTACAGTCCGGCCACGCTGGTGATGGAGGTAGGAAGCGGCAGGTTAACGACAAGCCGACCCGACGTGTCTTTTTCCACGACGTTGTAACCGAGAATCTCCCCGTTCAGGTACACTACACCAACCATCGTAGTGGGATCGGCCACTATCTGGGCCATCATCGGCCAACAGCGAAGCTTCACGTTGTTTTCCGTTTTCGGAGGCCCTCCCCACGCTTCCGGAATGTTGGCGTAATCCGCAAAGTTGGGGGAATTGGTAAAACAGAAGTCGTATTGGATAGGCAACGCAAATCCTAATTCGGGGGTTCTTTCCCACAAATGAACCTTCTGGCCGTTGACCACAGTATAGGGAGATTCATTGGTAGCGGCGGGGAGGTTATTATAACATTCCTTAAAATTGTAAGCCTTTTTGCAATCGTCAAAAACGTTAACAGGCGGGTTAAGAACAACGCAGTCTTGAAAAACACGTAGCGCAAGATGAATATTCGCACACCCTTTAAAAACATCGGTGACGTCTGTTAATTTTTTACACTGTTTAAATAAATCAACAACTGACTTTAGAGAGGTGCAGTTTCCAAAAGCTGATACAGCCGAGAGGATATTCGTGGAATAAAATACTTGCGGAGCTTCAATTAATTTCGGGCAGTCTGCAAACATATAGTCTGCATTGGGTATTCTTATAGAATACCCAAAGGCTGCCGATGCGTCTTTCAAATTAGGGCACCCGCGGAACATTTGGGGAGGGATATCAACAAGGCTCCATGCACTACTAAACATGGAATTAATATTTTTAATGTTCGGTTTGCCCGCAAAAGACCCGACGACATTGGTAAGATATACACACGCAAAGAAGCCTCCGAACCAATTCCCATTCGGGCACGCCGCATCAGCGTTAGTCAGGTCGACTTTCAGCAGAGCCTCTTGGAAAACGGTTTTTGTGGCATTTAACGCTATTCCGAAGCCGCCCCCGGATGTTCCGGTGAAGGTCACGACGATTTCGCCCTTGGTGCCGGCGGCGTAGTTGTGGGTCGGCGGGTCGGTTTGTTTGACTCGTTCCAGCGGCGTTCCGTCGCCCCAGCTGATATAGGCGTCGATGTCGCTCTTGGCGTTCAGTTTCAAGCTCTTGCCGGCGAGTTTCGAGCCATCGAAAGTGTAGATGATGGAGCCGACATCGCCCAGCATAAATTCCAACATATCCATTTGTTTTTGGAGATCGGAATACGGGATGGAGACGCTATTAAACGGTCTATTGTTGGCTACCTCCACCGCTTCGCTGTTGTATACCACGTCCGGCACCTCGATGATGCGACCTGCCTCCAGCTGCGGGGTATAGGTGTCGAAGCCGTTGGCGTTCATAATATCGTTGATGGCACGCAGTGATCCGGTCGTGTTGTAGCACACGTCCATCAGCGTATCACCGGATTTTACTTTGTAAGTTGCCATACTCTAATCAGCTTGCATTACGATGGATGTTGCGAAGTATACGTCGTCGCTCCCGGCTTGGATATTCCAAAACGGCGAGTAGGTGAGATGATACCCGGTTTTGGTGGCCTGAACGTTGATGGTCACCTGCTTGAGCGACGCATTATCGCCGTTCCAGATGTATATATCATGATGGCCTGCCGCGGAATCATCCGGAATTTCCCCCACAGAGGTGGGTGACAACCAATCCGACTGCGTGCCGTCGGGCAACGTGTAGTTGATCTTGATGTCAACATCCGACAAATACCCGAAATTGCCACCGCCTACTTGCACGGCTATGCGCACCTCGATGTTGCGTTGTGTTTTATCCGGCGGCGGGGGCGTGGGAATGATAAGATCGGGATCGGGTTCGGCGACGGGGTATTGGGCGTCTACCGAGACGCTGTATTCGCCGAAGTTCTCGCCCTCGGTGATGCGGATGTCGCAGTAGTCGGCGCCGTCCTTTATAACCTGCCGCTTGGCAGTGGCGGCCAGCATGGAGACGTAATCGGGGCGTGCGTTCAGGGCGAAGGTTTCGAATCCCACGCCGAACTGAGGTTGCAGGATGTTGACGGGGTTTTTCAGCAACATGAGCGTGGCGTTCTGAATCGACGGATCGACCACAACGGCAAAATCGCCGTTGGAGGTGCCGATGTCGTTGTTTTTCAGATCGAAAATAATGTCGCTCATTACTGTTGCACTTTGTCGTTCGTATAATCCTCCGCCTTGAAAGGCGATACGCTTCCCAAAGGGGGCGCCGTAGTATCTGCTCCGGCCTCCGCAGACCATTTATAGGCGTGTGTATGGCTGTTGAACGCCGACACGAAGGTGTTCATGGCATTGGTTATGGCGTCCGGGATCACCATGCCGCCGATTGCGCCGCCGTTCATGGTGACCGTATCGCCGGAAATGGTGAGGGAGCCGCCCCCGTCTTTCGACAAATATATGGATTCTTTGTCGATTTTGCAAAAATATCCGCCTACCGACGCTTCGATCTTGTCTACGCGCGTGAAGCTTACCACGAAAGCGTTCTCCGGCTGTTGGTAGGGCACGCCGAGGATTACCGCGGAGTTTACGGCGGGATAAAAAATAACGCTCGCATCCCCGCCGATGACATTGGATAGGCTTATGTCCGGGATTACCAGTCCAGCATCACCAATGCGAACGTTAATTGTTTTGGTCTCTTCATCCACTGAATCGACGTTGCCGTAGAGGATGGACGGCTGGTTCACGCCGTCCAGCAGACGGCGCAGGTCCTTGCCGAAGTCCTCCATACTGCGTATGAATTGTCCTTGATTCATCAGTTAGCCAGATAAAGAAATGTCTTGTTTGTAACCGTCAGTATCTGCCGGTAGCCTTTGCCTTTTCCGCAGGTAACCTTGCGGCCGATGACATAATAGCCGCCGCTCAGGGACTTGAAGATGGTGTCATTGAAATTCACGTAGTCGTAGAGCCGAACAAGGGGGTACAGCAACGTGGTGATGGTGCCCTTGTTGCGCTGGGCGCGCAGGCCGGCCAGCACCGACAGCGCCGTGGTGTTCATCTGCTGAGCATTGCGGCCCGGCGTGAAGGGAAGGTCGTACACAAGGCCGTTTTCCGCCCCTTTCTCGATGGTTTTCATGGTTCCGTCCTCCAGATACCGGACGATGACGCGGAAATTCTGGAACATCATGTCCGAGGGCACGATGTCGCGGGCTATCACGTTTACCGACGTGTCCAGCTCCACGGTGGGGGATTCGGATTCCGAGATTCCGAGTCCGCAGTAGACCCGCGCCTTGTCGCTCTCGATGCGGACATTGCCGTAGAGTTTATACATGCCGACGATCACCCGCTCCAGTACATCGTATGGCGACACTCCGGTGGCGGGTTTGAGCACAAAATCGCTCTGCATGGATTTGGGGTCCGGCAACAGAGAGGGATAGGCGTATGTCAGCTTGTTGTCCTTGCGGTACTTCGCAAACGCCGCGTTGGCCGTGTCGCACATCTGTTGCAGAAGCGAGGATAGGGGAGTGGCTTTGGGCCACGACTGCGTAACCGTGCCGAATCGAAGCATAAATGCCGCATCCTCGCACTTTATTACCGTCGGGAACCCTCCGATAACATCCCGGATGAATCCGTCAAATTCAAGGCGCTTTTCGAACTTCTGGCCGATGACGGCATTGTCGTGATACCATGCGTACACCTGAATGCGGGCGCCGGTCTTGATATTCCAGTCGTCCGGGTTGATGCGAACGTAGGTGGTCGTGTTTTTTCCCACCCGCTGAACGGCGATGGTGCTTCCGCGCCCCACCTCCTTCGCGGCCTTCGCGGCTATGGTGTAGAAAGGCATCTCGATGGATGCGGTTCCTACGATGTTCTCGCGCGTTTCGTCGGATTCGAAGGATTGGAACTGGCCGATGCTCTTCCCCTCAACGAAAACCTCGTTTCCGCAGATCAGATAGTTTCCCGTTATGTTTCGGACGGCCATGTTATTTCACGGTTGTGGGCACGGACTGCGAATCCTGCGTGTTGGCGGAATTGGTGTAGAGAAGCGGATCGGCGATGTTCACCTCTTGCAATACCAAGTTGATGGAACCGAAGGTGTCGCCCTGCATAGGCGAGAAGCGGTAGGACTTGATGAACGCCCAGCCGATTCCTATTTCATCATTAAGCACCGTGTTCTCGATGGCAAAAACCTCGTCGTTCTCGTAGAGTTCATCCAGAAACCGCGTCAGCTTGTATACCGGCGTGGGGTCCCCGCCGCGGGCATTGCGGCGCCGGATGGTGGTGGCCGACATATCCTCTACCTCCTGCGCTTCCCGGCGCTGGATGTTGAACGACACCGATACCACTTTCGGGCCTTTGGCCACCCGCTGAACGATGTTGATTCCGTCCACCAGCTGGGATTCGTCGGTTATTTTCTGAGCCGATACCGAGAAGTTGAGCGAAAGCGGCGCATAGTAATCGCCGCACACGAAGATCGCGTCAGCGATGGGATCATCCGTCAGGCCGGAAAGGGCGTCGCTGATTCGCTGGGCATCGTCTTCATGCGTGGACGTGGAATACTCTTGGGTGGAAAGCGGCGCCGGAGACATTTCCGGGGTGTTGTCGCCGGTGCGTATCTTGCCGCCGGGGCTTTCGATCAGCACGCGGACAATACCTGCCTGCGACAGCACGATCTTTCGGGCGTTCAACACCGCATCTGCGGCGTCGAGCACCTGATCCTTCGCCCGCTGGTATATCTGCTCCGGGGAGCTGGCCGCCTGCTGGAGATGGGTGGCGGCTTGGGTGAAGGTGTCCTGCGTATTTTGATGGTCTCTGGTATTCATTACATTGCACCGGTTGCGTTGTTGAGTGCGACTTGCAGGCCGCGCATGATGTTGTCGTATAATGCTCCTTGAATCTGGGCGCCCAAGTCGGCGCCGTCATTCACGTTGTCGATGCTGATAGGCATGCTCACGATCTCCTTATTGAAGTTGATAATCAGGGAGCGGGCGCCTTTGGTGATGTCGGAAAGCCCGTCGTATGTCGTGATGTTGCCGCCGTTACCATTCAATCCGGCGGCGAGATTGAGTTGTTTGAAGAGTTTACTGTAGTCTATGTCCCAATAGGTGCTGCCGTCTATCGTCTGAACGGGTTTGAGAACCATTCCGGGATTTTGCAAGAAATTTTTGGAGTTGGCTCGAAATTCTCGGATGGCAGCCGCTCTTTGGGATGCAGTCGGAGTGAATCCGGCTTTTGGGTAAGGAACGCCCCCTATCATCTCTGCGGAACCAGCGAGCTGAGCCGCCAGTGAAGAGATAATGTAGGAGCTGTCTCGTGTTACCAAATCCCGGAACGCCGAGCGCTGCCGGGCCGCATACAGACTGTCAGAATTTATCACGGGGTACTTGTTGCCCTGAGCATCATAGTAAAACCGATCCCCGAATGAAAATGCCTTTCTGACAGCGCCTCCAGGTGCCGGAACCCACTTTTCGTCTACATTAAACTTGTCGGCATGCCCAAAGGGGACCGATCGGCCAACCCAACCCAAGAAAGACATGATGCCGCCGAATATTTTGGTGAGACCCGAAATAGCGCTTTCTACATCGGCCATCATTGTTTCTATCTTCTCTGGGGAGATAAAATCCGCCAACTTGGGAATGTTTTGGTTGGCAACTATGGCCAGCTTGTCGTAGAAAATTCCCAACGACTGGGATATTTTGGGCCAAAACTCCGCATTATCCTGCACTATCTTGATGAATGCGTTCTCCTTATACAGTTGAGCCATACCTCGCGCCTTCATGAACGGATTCGATTCGATCATGCGGTCGAACTCGTTCAGGACGTTCAGCAACTCGGATTTGTCTTTCAGATAGGAGAAAACATCCCCTGATACGTTCTTTCGCGCCATCGACTGCTGGGCGATCTTGCCGATGATGGGGGCGGCCTGAATAAGCTCTCGAAGGTCTCGCGCAGAGGGAGTAGGCTGTCCCAACAACTGCTGGAGGTTGATATTGACTCGCTCGAATGGAACTCCACCCACATAGGCTATTTTGCCTGCCTGCATGGCTATGCGGGTGGCCTCTTCCCGACTTAACGTTCGATTTCCTACGTTCAAACCGGTAAACATGTTCATGGAGTTGAGCAGGCCAGTGCGGCTAAATCCATATTCTGCTGCTAAGCGCCCCGCTTCCTGAAAGGATTTTTCATAGGCAGCCCCCAAGCCTTTCCGGGCCATTTCGAGCTGCATGACACTCGATCCGGCTTCGATAAGATTCTGGTTGTTTAGAAGTCGATTACCGAAGGCAAGCGCCGAACCACGGAGAAGGATATTTAATCCCTTTGCGGCTACGACTGCACCTCCTACCAATGTCAGAGCGGGGGCTACGGCGCCGAGGGGTTTGATGACTCCGGCGGCGATGCGACCTATGGAACCGAGAACCGCCCCAAAGTTAGACAGGTTGCGCAGGGCTCCGGATAAGCTCGTTAGGTTGCTCAAAAATGCGCGCTTGAATACGTCCGCCTTGTGGTACAGCCTATTTACGTTACTTAAAAATCCTTCGCCCGATAATCCCGGTTTTCGATCGAAAAGTCTCTCCAGCGCCCGGTAATATGGGCGTCGGCTGGGAGGGATGTTAGAATCGTTTCCACCCCCCGAACCACGCCCATCTCCCCGTTGTCGACCGCGACCGGGTCCTCTTTCGAGGTCCCGGATGCGCCGCTCGGCTTTCGAGAGCTGAGAATCGTCTACGTTGATGTTGAGCTTTATTTGATAGGTCTGCCCGTCCATATCATTTCTTGGCTTTGAATGGCGCGTAGATGATGTTGTCGATCACCCACATGGCCATGTCGGAATATTTGTCGATGTCCGCGGCCGACAACCGGGTTTCGAGAGTGGTTATCGGTTCGTGAAACACATACGAAATAAAGGCTTTTTTCAGCAGGAAGGGGTCGTTCCTGCCGTACTCCTTTATTCGTTCGTGGAGGCTGGGTTCTCGGCGGTTCCGAGAAGCCCCATCACCACACCCCAGCGCGATAAAAAACGCTCGATGTCCTTTTGAACCGGATCGGAGCCGTAAAGGTCGATGCAGGCCATAACGTCGTTCACGATGGCCTTGCGCTGTTTGTCGTCTACGATCATCATTTCGCAGAACTTGGTGGCGATAGGCGCCAGCTGCTCAAGATCGCCGGATGCGCCGTGCATCAGCAGCTGAGTGGCAAAATTGGTGTGCGCCGCGGAGGTTCGGGAGAGCATACCTACTTCTACATCTTCCTCAACCTCCTGCTCGATCACCTGAGCCTTAGGGGCTACGCTTCGCTTGAAATACCGCAAGCGGACGGTATAATTCTGAATAATTGTTTGTCCGGACATAATTTTGAGTAAAAATAGCAGGGGCGATTTTCACCGCCCCTGCCGGGTTAAAGCGGTAAAACTGAACGGGTAATACCTATTCCCTGAATTGCGAGGGAAGTGTTGATTTCAGGGCTGTTTCGGTCCACCGAAAAGTCGTCGGACGAAATAGCGCAGGAATCCAGAGAGTAGATGATCGTGCGGGGGACGATCAGGCCGGTCATTTCGAGGGTCCAACCGATGGAGAAGTTCCCCAAGTCGGTGAGCGATGAAATGAAGCCGGTAGTTATCGACGCATTGATGGCGTCGAGGATAGTCTCGTACTCACCGGTCTGGAGGGACATATTGCCCGTAAATCGTTTGTTGATTACTTTCTTGGCAATAGGTTCCAACCGGCCGATGGCGAAGATTTCCTGAACGTCCTGCGTCCGGGAGATGGAGAGCTGGACACCGGTTACGATGTCGAACATCTGGCCGCGATGGGTGATGTTCATTTTAGCTTCCGCGCTGGAGATGATATAGGGTTCGTACATAGTCGTTGATTTTTACGAAAGTGCTGATACGTACAGAACACCTACCTTCACCCAGTCTACGTTGGGCGACGGCAGAATTTCGATGGACACCAGAATCGTTCGCGTGGACACGAAATTGTTGTCCTGAGCGGCCACCGTCACGCGAATGCCGGAGCACTGGCGCTGACTGATGCGGGGCTGGCAGTAGAGATTGTAGAAGTTGTTCTCGATCTGCGTGGCGTAGGTCCTGCTCAGATCGCCTTTGGCGTCAACAGGGGCCTGCGTGTTCAGAATCTGCGAGAAGAACTCCTGCGCATCGTCGCACACGGCGTTCCCAAGCCGAACGAACTCCAGCCGCGACAACGCCTTCGTCGGGTCGTTGCAGGTGGCGCCGTCGTTGTAGAAGATGCCGGTGGGATAGGGCCGGTGAAAGAGATACTGACCTTTGCCCAGCGCGTCGATGATTGAGGGGTCTACCTCCGTCACGCTTACGACGGTTTCGGGGTCGTTGAAGAACGCCTTCTGCGCCACGGCCGCGCGTTCGTGCGAGCCGATGGATTCAGCGACCGAGATAGCCGACAGAATACCGATGGCTTCTCCCACATCCTTGATGGGGGTGTAGGCCGTGATGTTGCCTTGATCGTCCACCGTAGTGTTGTAGAGCGTGGTGGTAGGCATGTACGCTACCGACGGCGTCGCGTAGGTGGAGAGGCCGGTGATGTTGGAGGCCGAATTTGCCTGCGCCCCATCGACGTTGGACGTATAAACGTTCACGAAGCGGATGCCCTCGGCGAACATTGCATTCTGAATGGTCTCGATGGCCTTTACAACGGTCGGAGTGGTCGTGGGGACCCACCCTGTGGAATCGTCGTTGGCCTGCGAGCACCAGCCGATAATGCGGGGGCGGTTGTCGTAGTTGGCCTCCAGCGTCAAGCGGATTTGGCGCTTGATGTTCGCCGCATTGGTCGTAACGAAATTACCCTTTTCGCCGCTCGTCAAGATCAGCCACAGATAGGTACCGCTTCCGGCTTTGGCGTAGAACTGCGTCACCATTCCCAACAGGTGGGGATCGTTGTTGAGCAGTTTGGCGTCAGGAGCGTCGGATGCGGCCCAAGCGGTGTAGGAATCCAGACTCGTGATAAGTGTGGGTTTCCCGCTCACCGATCCGGACGAGACTTTGATACCGTACACCAGCGCCGCATTGCCCACGGAGGGCTGGCGCCGGCTGAGTGTGGTATCTTTCAGCTCGATGTTAATTCCAGTTTGAGCCATGTTAATGGTAATTTATGCTTATTCAGCAGATTCCTCTTCCTTCTGCGGAGCGTCGTCGGCAGCGCCTTCCGGTTCCGGGTCGGGCGCCGGTGCAGGCTGGGGATCGGGTTCGGCGGATGCCTGCCCTTTCTTTCGGCCCGGCGCCTTCTTGGCTTCTTCCTTCGGCGCCTTCTTGGCCGCAAGAGCGGCGGCGGCGGCGGCGAGATCGAGAACTTCGGGGGTTTCCTTCGTCTGAACCGATTCGGGCACCTTGCTCTCTACCGTAACCATCAGGGCGTTCAGCTCATCTTCATTGGTGGGGCACGTCGCTTTGGTGATGGTTGCGTAGCGCACGATCCGACGGAGCTTCATGAAGTCCCGGCATCGGGTTATGGCCGACTGTTCGTCGCGGTAGGTGTTGGCGTCGCTGGTCACGTAGATCGTGCCGTACGCCATAGCCGCGGCCATAAGGTTGATGAAATACTGCTCAGAATAAACGGGTTTCGTGGACATAATTTTGTGATTTTAAAGTTGTTGGTTATCCCCACTGCCGGGGGGGGGCAGTGGGGAGTTGATTTTAGCCTTAGGCCTGCTTTCCGGGGGCGATCACGCCGATGCCAAGTCCGCCCTTACGTGCGGCGCCGGCACCCAGACGCATATCCATCGACATGCGCCAGCCGTAGTTCGACGGGTCGGTGACCATATGTACGTTGGTCCGTCCGATGGCGATGATGGCCTCCGAGGGGATGAACGCCAGCGCCGATCCGTACGCCGTAGCCGGGATGACAGGCGGCGTGTAGGTGGGAATGGCGCCCGTTTCGTCGGTGATCTTGCCGTCCAGATACAGTTCCGGGTCGATGATCTTGCTGGAGGCGCTGTCATACAGCGTCGTGATCGAACGAGGACGGAAGACGAAGCCTGCGTACTCCCCGGACATCGGGCGCATGCTTCCGGCGTTCTTGGTCAGCAGGTTCGTGAGCGTGGCGTTCGACTGGAGCTGTTGGTGCATGATGCCCGGCATCACCATTTCGGCGGCGAAGGTCTCCATGACGTAGTTCTGGTTGATGAACGCCGTCTGCATGGCGAGGAAGTCCTCCGGGGCGATCTCTTTCAGCGTTCCGGTTGCCGTCGGGTTAGCCGGGAAGGCGTTAGTTGCCGAGTACGTTTTCTCGCCCGTGGTCAGGTGCTTAACGCTGGCGTCTTCCGACAGCTTCTGGATGATGTAGTTGTGGGCCTTCGACGACAGCCAGCGCAGGGCCTCCGAAGTTCCGAGTGCCACATCGTCGTACGCCAGCAGATCGGTGTTGGCCTGCTGCCAAACGATGTTTTCGAGGGCGAAGAGGTGCATGATGATGCCCACGGGATCGTCGTCGTAGAGCGACGGCGACACGTTGACCGGGGCGCGCTTGCCGAAGTATACCTTCGGCTTGATGGCCGAGGTGATCCAGATGATGCCGGCCACATCCTCGGCGCTGATACGCGAAATGCGGTCCGCCCACGAATCGTCCGCGAAGAGTATGCGGAAGATCATCGTGGACCACTCGATCTTGGCCAAGTCGGACGAAGTTTCGATGAAGTTCATCGAGTTGATACCCGATGCGAACTGTTCGAGGCGGTTCAGGGCCTCGTCAGCCGTACCGGTGGGACGGCCGTCAATGTCGAAGTTCATGCCCCCGACAGCGGCGCGGAAGCCGCGGTCTTTGGCGGCTAAATAGGCGAACTCGCGCAGGAGGTTCATGCGCGAATCCTGAGCGGCTTCGTTAGGGTTCATTTTCCCTACTGCCGCCGAGAATCGCACGGCTTCGGAGAATCGGTCTTTGCCGGCGTTGTCACGAAGATACTCGTGGATGGTTTTTCTTTCCATAGCGGAACTGAATTGAACGTTGGTTTTACTTGATTTTTCAACCGTCTCCTCCACATTCAGGATGCGGGCGGCAGGTTTGGGTTGCTCGGTGGTCGATGATGCGAAATTCTCGCCGCGCTCTTCGCGGCCGTCGTCATCGTCATCATCCTCTTCTTTCTTTTCGGCGTCGCGCACTTCCTCGGCGGCCTTGCGGTCCTCTTCGGCCATGTCGCTGTCCGCCTTTGCGGCTTCGGCTCCCCGAATGCCGATCAGGCGCAGGAACTCGTTGAATGCCCTGAGGGCGCCTTCGCGCGATCCTTCGAATTTCTCGGTTTCGGAAACCGTATCGGCGTCAGTCGCTTCCGCAGGCTGGGCCGCGGCCGCGAACTGCTCCTTAGCCTGCTCCTGCGGGGCTTCCGAACCCTTTGCTTCGGCGTTCTTCGGCGCCTCGGCAGTCTGGTTCTCTTCTTTCATCTTGTTGAGATATTTGGTTAATGATTCGGTGTAGCCGGAGGTCAGGGATTCCAGCTCTTCGGCCTCCACGGCGCAGAATCCTACGCGCAGTGCCGGTTCGGCGCCCTCCACCTCGTCCACGGCGTTGGCATTCGAGGGAAGCGACAGGAGGGATATTTCGTACACATCGAAGCGCGTGGCGTACTTGATGCCGTCGCGCAGTGTGTAGTATATTTTGCCGGAGAGAGAGACGGCCCGGAGCGTACCGGCAAGGTACTGATCGCGCCGCTGCCGGGATTGCTCCGTCACTCCGTCAAATCGCAATTCTCCATACCAATCCCCGTCCTCTCCCCGGCGTATGTTCACCACGTTGCCGATAGGCTCACGGGGGTTGTGGTCCCAGAGCAGGATGGGATTTTTCTTGTAGCGGTCCCAGTTGATACCGTCGTTCAGAACGACATAATCCTTGTCGTTGAGCGATTCATCACTGAGCTTCTGCCGTTTGATCTTCAATTCCATAATCAAGTTGTTACGATGGGCAACTCCGTGGTCAGGTCCTGATCCGTTCCGGTGAACCCTTTGATTTTTACCTTTTCGACCTCTTCCGTCGGCCGGCTCTCGCGGGCCAGCTCCAGATCGAACACCGTGCTTTCGTACATTACTTCGCACACCATCACTTCGGTGTTGAAGGTATCTTTGGTGGAAATGCGCTGGTAGGTCTTGAAGCCCTGATAGAGAGGCCACAGGTTGTATTTCTGTTGGAGTCCCAGAAAATCACCTGCCGTCTTGGCCTTTTCCACCGCATTGCGGACGCCGTGCCCCAGCGAAATAAGGCTCGCCTGAAACTGCTTGTCAGCGGACCACGAATAATTGGTGAGATCGACAAGCACGCAGAGCTTGATTCTGAGCCGGTCCTTGATGGCTCCGCCTATGAACACGTCGGCGTTGTTGCTGTCCTCTACCCCCACGGCGATGGCCGGGAGGGGGGTATTGACGGTCTGGGTTTCGTCGGATGATATGACGCAGACGGACATTTTATTCGCAATCACGACCTGAGAATTGCGAAGTACCTGAATGATCCTATCTATGATGTCACCGAACATATTTCACGCAAACGTAAGTTATTTTCAGATAAATTCCAAATTCCGGCGAAAAAATTATTTTCGCATGGCCGCATTCACCTCTTTTCGGATCACCTGCATGAACTTGCGGACCGAGCGCCTGCCGATGCCCATATACTGGCGCTGTTTGGGCCGCCGGGGAAGCCATACGCGCTTGGTGGCGCTGGGCGGCTGGCGCAGGGTGGAACCCGTGATAGGCATGCCGGGGCGCCATCCCTCGTTGTGCACCTGCGCATAGGAGAGGGGCGATCCGAGCGATACGACCGCGGCGCGGGAAGAGATGCGGTGCACCTTCGGCTGGATGGATCGGAACAGGCGCCCCGTGTATCGGAGCTTTGGGTAGGTCAATTTGTCCTCGTAGCGCCGTTCCGGCCACCGCTCCCTCACATCGTCGTTGCCGTAGGATTCGTTGCGGAAGTTGGTGCGCGTCTCTTCCAGCATGGACGCCCCCAGCTTTGCCGGCAACACCTCGATCAGATGTTGCCGGAGCCGGCGGCAGTCGAGTTCGAAGTCGCGCGCGGTTTTCATTCCGTCTCGGTTTTCTCGGTTACCTTTTCGGTCTGATCCTCCTTCTTCCGGGGGTTGAACACGCGGCCGATAAGGCTCTGCTTCTCTTCCTCCTTCTTTCCGGCTTCTACGTCCGATGGGTCGATGCCTACGCGCCGGAACGCTTCGGGCTTGAACTTCGACCCCTGCTTGGCCATCATGTTGCCCACGTCCACGAAGGTGCTGATCGGCAGACGGTCGTCGGGAAGTTCGATGATGGGGGCCGATTCGATGGAAGCGTCATCGAACAGCACGGCAAGTTTGTGCTTGGTGTCCTCGCGGTTCATAATCATCAGGGCCATTTCGGCGTCGGCGTTCAGGATGTCCTGATAGATTTCCCAATGTATCTGCGCCAGCTGCTCGGAGTTGGTGTTTTTCTCCGTGGAGCCGAGCAGGGTGCCGCCGGTTACCGCCTGCATGATTTCGGAGCGGTATTCCACGATGTACTCCTTCATCACGCGGAAGGCGTCGGAACCCGTCTGCGTGTTGATGGGGTTAACCTCGATGGAGTAAAGACTCTTGCCGTTGTTCACCATGTCCTGAACGTAGGGGATCAGGGGAATGGTGAGCATGTCGAGATTCTGAGCCACGGTCTGGGCCTGCGTCTGCGCCTTGGCGTTGTTGGCGTCGTAACCGATGGTTGTGAGGGGGAAAGAGTACCTTTTGCCCAGCACCTGCCAGTCGTTGAACATCTCCACAATGCCGATCATGGCGCGGGATATGGATTGCAGAAGGCCGAGTTTGAAATCCTGATCGCACTCCGGCTGGAAGAAGAAGAGGTTGTCGTAATCCGCGGCGTTGATGACCTGATAATACTCGAAGGTCTGGAAGCGCAGGGCTTCATTGAAGATGTCGATGTTGCGCAGGGGGAAGTCCACCACCTTTCGATTGTAGGGGTTGATGGCCACCATCTTGCATCCGTAGAACTGCGAGAGGAGGATGTAGCGGATGAACCGCTTGAACCACCACGAGTTGCGGATGTACTTCTCCGTCAGCCGGGAGTTCTCGCGGCCGTTGCGGCCGAATACGAAGTTTCGCTTGTAGATGGGGATAAGCCGCTTGTTGATCTGCGAGACCAAGAACGGCGACGACTGCATGCACCACGAATAGAGCGTGTCCAGCAGAGACATGTCCGAGTACTGGATGGCCATGTCCACGGCGCGCCGCCACAGCGCCGGCGTCCATTCCCGGCGGTAGTTGTTGAACAGGTAGCGGGATTCGATATTTCCGGTGCCGATCTGCTGGGGCACCTGAAAAGGCGATACTTTTGGGAAATGGAATTTTGCCATGATTATCCGAGGTAATTGTAACGGGAGGTGATGACCTCCGCGTTGGCGTTATGGGAATCGGTGCGGTAGGGCGCCGGCTCTTCGAGCGACACCACGCCGCCCTTGAGTTTGATGATGGTCTGCGCGACCTTCTCATAGGCCGCGGCTAGGGGTTCCGAGTAGTTCAGGCTCGGCGATGCGATGTTGTATGCGGTCAGGACCTGCAAAATCCAGCGTATCGTGTCGTCCTTCTTGTTCTCGTCCCGCTCGCCGAGCATGGCGGCCATGTCGAAGATGTTGCCGATGTTGGCGGTAAGCTCCCCCACGGCGGCGCGGTAGGCGTCGGAGACGCAGTCGGGGTACATGTTTTTGAACTGCCTGAGCTGTTGGGGCGTGATGTAGATGCCAAGCGCCGATTCGGGGAAGTAGTTCGGCGACATGTCGAGCTGAATGACCGCCGCGGCCCACGCGGCATGGTCCGTGACATCTTCGGTGCATGCGATGTTGATAAAGACGGTTTCGACGTCGGCGAGCCACTCGGCGCCGAGTGTTACCGTCAAGGGCGATCCGGTGGCCATGACGGGTTCCGTCATCTCCCCCGCGGCGGTGAGGCCGAATACAAACGCCTGATCGGCCTGCGCCTCGAACAGATCGGTGAGCGCCGCGGCTAAGCGCAGATACCCGTCGGGGAATGCAGACGCTGGAAATGAAGCGCAGACTTGCGTTGCTACGCCGGGGTCGTGCGTTCCGGTCTGGTCGTATGTGCCCTGAATCCAATTTTGGTTTTTGACTGCTACTGGCATCAGCTTGGAATTTGGGTCAGCGTGCCGCGGCGGTAGAAGAGTACCTGCGCGCCGTCGGTGCGCGACTGTTGGACAATATTGTGGTTGAGGAACGTGACGCCCTTCGCGCAGGCGTCGGGTATGTCGTCCTTGCGGTCCGAGGTCTTGGTGTCGGAGAATCGCACGAACTGGTCGATGATATGCTCGTAGACGCCGCATTTCTGCAATTCGTTGCAAAATACGAATTTCCCGGTATTCACGAGCGGCTCCAGCGTCGATTCGATGCACGAGAACTTGTCGCCGTGGTTGAGCGTGTCCCAGCATATAGGCGCCGTCCATCGGTTGTCGATCTGGAAGCGTTGCAGGGTTTTCTCGAAGTCGAGGGGAAGCTGTTTCTTCTCGATGATGATGCGCGGGGTCAGGGGCGCTTTCATGGCCAGCTCGTAGATGTTTTCGAGCATCTGATGGCTCGTGCCCTGCACGGCTCGGCAGTCCCAGAGCCAGATGCGGGTGTCTGCGGTCCGCACCAGCGTTACCGTGGCCTTGAAGTCGTTGGTCTCCTTCGACTTGGCCGATGGGTCGGTGTAGATCACGCATTCGACGATCTGGTCGATATGCGGCCGGTAGAGCCACGTGAACTGCCTGAAATACTTCCCGGTGCCGATCTTCGAATACTCGCCGTCGCGGAAGCGGGCGCGGGAGAGGGTCGAAAGGCGGTCCAGCCCCTGAAAATACTGCTTGGACACGAACTGCACATTGTCGTCTTTGGAGAAGTGCATGGCGTACATCAGCTGCGTGATGGACTCCGCGAGGGGCGATCCGTCCATGTTCTCCTGCTTGAAGAAGCGTTTGTAGGTCCAGTGCAACTCGGTAGTGGGGTTCAGGGCGTAGAGCATGATGTTGGGCACGGGCAACAGCTGCGCAAGACGCGAGTAGAGGGTTTCGATGGCGGCGAAGTCGATCTCCGACACCTCGTCGGCGAAGATATGTCCCCAGTCGGTCGAGAGGATTTTGTCGTAGGTATCGCCGGCGCCGTCCGCCCCGGCGCGTATCGACGCGAACTGGATATAGGCGCCGTTGAACAGCGTCAGCACGTTGTCCTTGCCGTTGTACTTGGCGAAGGGCTTTCCTCCGACCATGAGTTTCTGGTATGTTTTCTTGCCGTTCAGGCGGGCTATGGCGTCCAGCACGCGGGGCAGCGTCTGACGGATCATACCCATGTTGAGCGACGTGAAGGTCTCGCGCACCACCAGCGAGTTGGCATTGTAGACGATGGCCTGAACGATCATCCAGAAAAGTATTAGGAAAGTCTTGCCGGAGCGGGAAGCGCCGTAAAACAGAATTTCCGTGAATTTTCCGGAGTTGAGCAGGTTATACATTTCTACCTGCTTGGGGTTCAGGGGTATGTCCAGCCGTACTTTCATCAGGTTCTTTCCAGTGAAACGATCACCTCGTCCTTATCGTCGCCGGCGCCGGCCGCCGAGTCTATTTTCTGCTGTTTTTCCTGCATGACGATGGTCTCCTTGGCCAACGCGATGTAGGTTTTCAGCAGGTCCAGTTTCTTTCCGCACTGATATATCAGCTTGTTGTCGGAGGTTCGCATGGTGACGCGGCGCATGACCTCCATGTCCTCCAGCACCCCGACTTTCAGCAGGAACTCCGTCACGGGATTCTTGTCATCGCCGAAGCGCTTGCGCACGTCCTCCCGAACCTCGGCACGCACCTCATCCATCAGGGCGGCGCGCTCCTCGGCGTCGCCGCCGGCGGCCGGGGCCGGCGTTCCCGATCTGTTCGCCCACGGATTCGTTCCCATCGCTACTTGAATTTACGGATGTCGCACAAAGGCTTGTCTTGGGCTACGGCGCGAACAAGCGCCATGTAGAGACCGGGTCCGGATGCGGGAAGGTCCGGGGTGATCTCCAGCTCTTCGGCTTCCACCGAGGATCTGATCGTAACGGTCCCCGTCAGCTCGTCGAGGTCGATGCCGATGACGTTCTGGGAGGTTATGCGCACTGCGGTTGTGGAGTTGGCGATAATCATTGCTTCGGGGTTTAAGTCCGGACAAACTTAGCGAAATTTCCGATAAAATCAAAAAAGAGACCAAAAAGCGCCGGAAAAATTCCGGCGCCATTGCAAAATCCAAACATTATGCGAACAGGCCTGCTGTCAGGCCCAGAGGTTTCGAAAGGCGGCCGGGTACACACCTTAATCTTGGGAAAGGGGGAATGAATCTGAGAAAAAACAAAACCGCCCCGGCCGATCGGGTTGCGCGCCCGACATCACAAAGATAGGGAGAAATTCCGGATTTCCAAATTTTCTTACGCCCCGCTTTGCGTCGATGCCTCCAGATACCATTCCGAGCCGGGAATCCGAATGGCCGTACCGCCCGAATAGGTATTGGTGAGCGACACCGACACCGACATCGACATCGACTGGTTGAGCAGTTTGATCGGCGCGAAGGTAATGACGATCGTATCGTTGGCAATTATTATCGTATGTCCTGAGCAGATCATAATAACGCCATCTTCGCCCGTCAGTATCAGTCCCGGAATTGCGCCCTGATCCAGCGTCCGGAAGATAGCGGGAAGATCGACATTCTCAGCAAGGTTGCGGCTCAAGGCCGCATCATCGATTGAGGCATAATAGATCGCCCCGGTGAACGAGGCGAAGGCAGTGGGGGGGGTATGATCTTACGCATAGATTATTACTTTTGCGCAAATATAAGCAAAATCCCGAAATGTCGCAACATCAGAGATAATAAAGTTTTTTAGGAACAGGCCCCGAAAACCAATCCCCCGCGGATTTCAAAGTCGAGTAAGGGAAAGTTCTAAGACACATAGTCCCAAAAAAACCACGGGAGAAAATACAGGGAGTGTTAGCACGGGACCCCCCCCCGCCCTGTTTACCCTGCGTTCGCCCATTCCCTCGCGCTCGCCTTCGGCTCGCGCTCAGGCCCGCCCTGTCCTCCCACCTTCGGCGCATCCCTCCGACACGCACGATCTCCTGGCTGATCCTCCGACCCGGCATACCCTCACCTCAGAGATCACCCGCCAGCACACTCCCGTCCACCCGCTCCCGCCCTCACGCATGCGCACACGCACACGAGCACACCCCCACGCACACACCCGCATCACATGCATACACTTTCGCGTCACGCGCCCGGACGCCCGCACGTGCCCACGCTCCTGCGTTGCACACACATAGTAGTAATTCATAGGATAGCGGTATATGTTGAATGGTAGACCTCCGACCTATGAGCTACGGAAGCAGGGAGGTACTACCGGTGTGTGCTGGGCAGGGATTGGGGAGGTCGGGGAGGTCGGGCGAGATCTGGGCGGGGGACGCGCGGGGGCAGGTCGGGGCCGCTGCTGCTGGCACTCTCGGATCAGCGAAAAAAAGTTGCGGAAACCGTGCATTTTTCTTTAGAAAATTTTGCAAAGTAAATATTTTTGCGTATATTTGTATAGAGAAAAACACAAAACCAATACAACTATGAAAAATGACATCATCCGCATCGGCCGTTATCTCCTTCGCTCGATCTCAGCGCACTGCTTTACGTGGTTTCAAAAAAACCTATGGCAACCCGTATTTTGCCATGATTGTAACGGTCAATCAGGGTTACCCGTCTGAACAGACATTTGTTGTGCCGATGCAGTACGGCCGCCCGCACTATCAATACGTAACGGCGGCAGTAATACAACGCTTCGGGATCAATGATCCGGACAACATTCTGAGGCAATGCCCGACATTTTACGGCGTTCGCGTATATCAGTACGAAACACCGACCAGCTACCGCCAGATTGTCAAAATAAAATAACTATAACGCCATGACACACAATAATTTCCCGTCCGATCGCTATATTTACGACATGACGGCGTACATAGCTCTGACATCCTGCCGCCGAGGGCGGTGGAATCAGGCAGTTGCATCCTACGCAAATTTCCTCTGGGAGAGTTACGTTAGAATGTGCTGGAAAGCCAAAAACACGGGGCAACCGATTCCCGAATTAACCCCCGTAACCCTCCTACAAGGCAAAAGATCGTGGGCAGAATACAGTCAAGACGGCTACGCGCTGACAGAAGGCGCGGACATAGCCAAGCAGGTTTTTACGCCTAAGAAGTTTGCCAAGTGGGAAAGCGGCCGCAAAGTGACTGATGAACCATTGGTAGATATTCAAACGCGCGCGCTCGTTGATGCTTGCAAATTGGTTATGTCCGCCAAACGTTACGCAGATATGTGCGCAAACCTTCAAAACCGACAACCCGATGAAAAATAATCTTGATAATATCAACAGGATCGAACGGGCGGCGATCCGAACCGGAGGAAGAATAACCATGAAAAAATGCACTTTTATGCGGTATCTGGTTACTGCGATTGTGACCGCCGCGATATGTTGGCTTATGTTCCGGTATTCGTTCCGGGTGGAGCGAGTATATGACGCCGGCGACGTGGTTCTGGTGGAGGTTTCGATACTCGGCCAGTGCGAAATCCACGAGGTAGTGAAATAGCCCCCTTCGGGGGAGGGGTCCGCCACTGGCCGAAACCCCAGCCGCCCGCGACGGCATAAAGTGGCAAATTGTATTGGTGAAGCATTCGCATCGCGTGGAGAAGGCGCGGCAGACCGACGGGCAGCAACCCGCGGGGATCACCTCCCCGGCCTTCGCAAGTTAAACCGCAAAACAACACTATTATGGAAAATTTTGATCTGATGGCGTACATGACCGGGGATTACATCCTGCAAACCCGGCACAGCTGGAGAGTAGTAGATCTACAACTACGGCCAAGAGCAGAGAAATACAAACTTTTAGGCAAAGTACAGGGGCCAAGCGGCGAAGTATTCCCGGCTTCGTGGACCGTTGACGGAAAGGACATAGTAGGCCAAGACGAAGGTAGATTTGATTTAATGATGATTCCCGCAAAATGAAAATCGCGCACTACACCCTATTTTCGACCGAAGGAACGCAGATCGCGGAGTCTTTGGACCTGCAATATATCAAAGACGTTGCGAAGCGTCAGAAGCCCGGAAATTACTATGTGTACGAATGGTGGGCCGAACCCGGCGATCCGTTTTGGGAACACTGCCCCGACACCCACTACGAATTTATCATCAAACGGGGGTTGATCTCAACTACGATTCAGATTATCAACAAGGATAGTTTATTTAAAAATTCAAAACTATGATTTACAATTTGTCAACTGCGGCGTACGACGCCATTGCCGAAGCATTCAAGGACCATTTGGACGGTGATTTCTTTTCCGGGTCGGAAGTGGTCAACATCGACACCCCGAACGGACGCGAGGACGTAACGGTCATTATCTCCGCCGATCTGTATTGGAAATCCGTACAGATTCCGGAGGGAAGTTATCCGGTCCTGAATGCGGTCCAATTCCGGAATATCGAAATATACCCGGATCACGAAAGTGCAACAATTCATGTAGAACCCCGGAAAATGGCGATAGCCTTCCTTAAAACCAACCAATAACATGGCAATCCGTAAAACAGTTTTCAAGACCCGCGCCGAGTGGCTGGCATACCGAAATCAAAACTTCGTGATTGGAGGATCAAACATAGGCATAATCCTCGGCCTGAGCAATCACAAAACCCCGCTGCAATTGTGGTTGGAATGGAAAAACCGCGACGCGCAGCCGATCAAGGAATCCATGTATCGCGGGCGGTTCATGGAGGACGGAATAGCGCGCTGGTTCCAACAGCAGACAGGCCTCAAGGTGGTGGGCCGATCCAAAGAGATCGCCGTATTCCACAACGACGAGTACCCCGATTACATTCAAGTGGCCCCGGACCGCGAGATTTTCAAGGAGGGGACGAACCTTGCCGGGCGTCCGTTCTTGGAGATCAAGGACACCGCTATGTACGTTGACTTCGACGTGCAGGAAACTATCCCCTCCGAATGGTTTTTGCAGTGCCAGTTCGAAGCGGAGATAGGCGGGCGGCCCGGCACCTATCTGGCCGTAAATGACGGTTCGAAATCCCTCAAATCGCGCCTTATATTACCGGACCGGGACTATGTCCGCAAGTGCATCGAAATGGCGTGCGCATGGTATGAACGCCATATTATCGGGGGCGAACAGCCGGAGCCTATAAATGGCGATGACGTGCAGCTGTTGCACCCCGAATCAACGGCTGGGATCATCAAGGTGGGGCACGAAGTTTCGCAAATGCACGAGCAGGCGATGATCTACAAGCGCAACGCGAATGAAGCGGCCAAGAAATACGAGGAAATCAAGGCGAAAATGTCGGCGCTGTTCGACGAACGCGATACCCTTGCCTACGAAGGCCGGGCGCTGGCCACCTACCGCACCATTCACCAGAGGCGTTTCGATCTGGCCAAATTCAGCGAGGATCACCCCGATCTGGCCAAAGAGTATACCACCATTTCAGCGTATCGGAAATTCGACATAAAAAAGTGATGGAAACCAAGGAAGAGCTGGTGGCGCGGCGAACGCGGCAGATCACCGAGTTGATAACCGACTATTCGAGGGTCAAAGGGTATGACACGAGAATCGAGAATTTGTCCCCCTACCAAATGCGTGTTTGCAGGTGCATACGGTCGATGGGAAGGCGCATAAATGTGGACGAGAGAACCACGGAAGAGGGTTTTATACTTACAGGCAGCGCAATCGGTATTTTCGACGTGTACCCCACCAACATGCGGTGGCACAACCTCTCAGACAACACCCGCGGCGGCTTTACCTCCGGCGGATGGAAAGACGGAATCAAAAAACTACTTGACAAAAATTTCAGCTATGGACGCAAAGCAGATGACCGAACAGGCGAAGGCCGTAACCATTCAGGCCCCGCAAAAGAGCGTAACGCAAAGTAATTTCCAACAAATCAAATCATGGCTCACGAAAGGAAGCACCCGCGACCAATTCATGGACGTTCTGGGGGAGAAATTCGCCCCGCGGTTCATGCAAACAATCCTACTGTTGATGCGCGATCCGGCCGCCGCGGCCCTCAACAAATGCGACCCGCGCACGGTGGTGAGATCAGCGATGGTATCGGCCTGCACGGGGTTGTCCATCGACCCGAACCTGAGCCAGTCGGCCCTGATCCCCTACGGCGACCGGTGTACGTTTCAGGTGATGAACCGCGGCCTTCAACAGCTGGCCTTTCGCACCGGTACAATGGCGACATTCAACACGGCAAAAGTGTACGAGGGGGATATATTATCCCACAATCCATTTACGGGAGAATACAAGTACAACGATGCGCCGCACGAGCGGGAAATCCTGCAAGGATATATCGCCTACATTCGCCAGCTCACGGGCTTCGAGAAGTATTGCTACATGACCATCGAGGAATTGATGGCATGGGGCCAGAGGTATTCGAAATCCTTCAATAAACCCACCGGAATGTGGCGAACAAATCCGGAGGTAATGTACCATAAAACCGTATCGAAACGGGTGCTGCGCGAGGGTGCGATCATTGATCCCTATTCTACCACGGCCATGAACCAGCTGGCCACCGCCATTAAGTTCGACAACGGCACGCCTATGTCCGACGACGTGGAGTATGAGACCGCGGTAGAATATCCCGACGGCCAGACCGAAGATGAGGCGATGATCGCCCGTGTGGAAAATGCCGAACAATCCAAATAGGGGGGGGGTATGATAACTGACACACGAAATCTTCATACCCTGCGATGGCTGGCCGACGCGAGCGGCATTCCGCTGAGTTCTCTCTACCATTACGCCAAAACCGGCGCGCTGAAAATAGTGAAGATCGACAATGTCGCTTTGGTGGCCGAATCGAATCTTCCCGACTGGATAAAAGTTGAAATAAACAAGAAACACAATGAAAAAGTTGAAGATTCCCGAAAGTAGCTGGCTGTTGTATTTGTACCTGCCTATTTTGATCGTTCAGATGCTGTTGATGGCGATGGTAGAACCAACAATCCCGGAGAATGGTAAAGCAAAATAGTACGCGCCGATCCATATTGGACAGCCCGCAGGTAAACTGCACCGCGTGCGTTCACTGGCCCGGACAGCATGTTTTTCACTGCCTCAAGGCGCGAACGCTGACGATCTGCATGGACAAATGGTGCATTTACTTCGAGCCGAAGGAAGGGATCGAGATGCCGATTATAACCGAAAATAAACCTGATGTCAAACCAGCGGAGCCGGCGAAGGACAGAGTTCGAAACTTCGCGGCCCGCAAAAAACCGAAAAGAAAATGAGAGGGGGGGGGCGATTCACAATCCCGATCTGGCAGGCTACACCGACCGGAAACTGCTGGAAGAACTCAAGGCCCGCGGCTTCGTGTGGTCGGACATGAAGCGCATTCAACCCGTTAAATACGATTCGATATGACCCAGATAGAGTACAAAATAATCGTGGGTAGCAAATACGCCCCGATGCCAGAAGAAGCAATGAACGCTTTTGGAGTTCGTGGCTGGGATTTGGTTCGGGTGCTGGTCATAGGTGAGAGAATGGAGTATATTTTCAAACGTCCCAAAATACAACGTCATCATTAAACAACAAATTAAAAAACAAAAAGTTATGAAATCTATTATCAATGTTCTGATTGTAGTGGGAGTGGCGATCGTCTTTTCCTTGGTTCTGATGATGGGGCTTCCCGCTTATAGCGTCTGGCAGCAGGAGATGGCCGGAAAGGCCGAATTTGCCAAGGCGGAGCAGAACCGCCGCATCAAGATCGAAGAGGCAAAGGCGAATCTTGAGGCGGAGAAACTGAACGCGCAGGCCGAAATCGAACGGGCGAAAGGAGCGGCCGAAGCTATCCGCATCGAAAACGGCTCCATAACTCCGACATACATTCAGTATTTGTGGGTACGACAGCAGGGAAATATCCCGGAAAAAGTGATTTACATCCCTACCGAAGCCAACCTTCCGATTCTGGAAGCCAAAAAATAGACTGAAAAGTTGGGAATTTCCGGAAAGGTTCGTATATTTGCGTGTAGCATTGCTGGCCCGATGCGTAAATAACATATCCTTCGAGTAGATTCCCACGCTGGCCAGAGCTGGGAATCGAAAGAAGGATTTTTTTATTTTCATCCATGAATAACAAAAACAGCTTCGTACTCCATGATGGTTTTTTTGAGTTGCTTGCGGCACTTCCTCCCGACAAGTGTAAGGAGATGCTGATGGCTTATGGAAACTACGCTCTAAAGGGGGAGATCACTACATTTGCCGATCCTCTGATGGCGGCAGTTTTTGCAAGGGAAAAAACCATAGCCGATTCGGACATGCGTAAATACGCCGAAAAGTCGGAGGTGAGACGAGCAGCTGCCCTAAAAAAATGGGGTGCAGAGAGCAGCGACGGAGTTACGAATCGAAGCAAGCGACTGGCGGAAGCGAGAGCGAAAGGCACCCACACAAAATCGGAATGGGATGAGATGCGGAACTTTTTCGGATGTTGTGTGAAATGCGGGAAATCAGCCGAAGATGTGGAGCTGGTGAAAGATCATATCATCCCAATATATCAGGGCGGCAGCGACAGTATTACGAATCTGCAACCGTTATGCCGAAGTTGTAATTCAAGCAAAGGGCCTGATTCTAAGGATTATAGGTTGAAATTCTGCGATGAAAAACGCCTGCAAATGCCTGCAAAATGGGTGCAAACGCCTGCAACGCCTGCAACGCCTGCTGATACTGATACTGATACTGATACTGATACTGATACTGTACCTACGGTAAGTAATACTTCTCGTACTGACGTACTCGAAGATGCAGAGATAGTAGAGATAGAAACAGAAATTTCAGGTAAAAACTCAAAGCGCGTGCGCGCGAGAGAGAAGCCCGAAACCCCGAAGGAGGTGACATGGCGCGACAGTTTCGATGTCTATCTGCAAGATTGCCGCGATGCCTGGAAGCGATGGATGAACGACAGAGATTGGCTTGAAGAGCGGAGGCGGTTCAATCCAGGGGTAGATATTCGGCTGACACTTGAAAAAGCATGCAAGGAGTTTTGGGCTACGGAGGCCGGATGGCTGCACAAAAAGAAGGGGCGAGGAAAGACGATAGACTGGAAACGGATATTCGAATACGCAATTTCACAAAAAACAAACCGAGTGTATGAAAGATCAAAAGACAATTCCCGCGGCAAGGACGGACTTACCGACGAGGAGCGAGAGCAGTTCGAAAGAACTTTTCAAGGCATTATTAACGCCAGCCGAGGCCGCTAAATTGTACCGAGGATGTATTACGCCGCTGGCATGTGCTAACTCCGAGGCTTACTCATTGTCGGGGATGCGGAAGATTTACGGCGAATGCGAGGTAGTCTTCATGCTTGCCGCGTGGATTATCGACATTCAGCGGTTCCTCAACATTTCAGCCAAAATGGATTCAGGACAGATAAACGAAACGGCCCGAATGATATTGGATGACTTCTGGGCACTGAACAGCGCCGATGTGAATCTCGTAATGTCCCGTGCAAAGCGAGGATTCTACGGGCAGCTGTTCGGGCGCATAGACGGGCAAATCATCTACCAATGGTTCTCGCAGTATTTCGACGAGAGATGCGAGGCATGCTCCGGCAGGGAGATTCACGAGTCTAAGGTCCATGAATCGGAAATAAGCCGGATAGACCCCGAAACGAAAGCGAAGATATTGCAATGCTGGCAACGACAGCATGAGCCACGTAGAGAGAATACCCCTGTTTGCGATTCTTAGCTGGGTAGAATCGAATGAAACCACCAAAGTGGTACATGGTATCACCTGAATATTTTTAAACGAAATTTAGAGGGTAAAAATGAAAAACCAAGTAACGAGCATCGGGCAGTCGAAGCGGCTGATCGAGCTGGGAGTGCCCGCAGATAGGGCGAGCATGGTGTACCGAAAAACCAATATTGTAGGCATCGTCCGTCTGGAGGTAAAAAAGGGCAAAGGTGGTGTCGTAGCCCCCGCCTTCACGGTCGCCGACCTGCTGGCGGTGTTGCCGAAAAAGATAATGACCAATGGAGGCAAAGTGCATATTTTGCACATTGAGGCCTGTTCGTCCACCAGTCCTTGTTGGTGTTTGTATTGGGGAGATGAAGCGACGCAAGTTGGATGGCAGGAGCGAATCTCTTTCTTGCATCTGCTGGAAGATGCTATTGAATGGCTTTGTCTGAACGGCTATAAACTGAATCTGTGATGAAATTACCTATCGAAGTTCACAATAAATTGATCCCGTTCAAGGGATTCAGCTGGGTAACATGGCTTGCGTTCGCGTTTACCCGGAAGCCGATGGCGTGGAGCATGGACGAGACAACACGCCGCCACGAAGGAATCCACTGCGCCCAGCAGATCGAACTGGCCGTGCTGTTCGCGGCAATCCTCCTGCCCGTCGCCATAAGCTACTCGTTCGCATGGTGGGGCTGGGCGCTGACAGTGGTCGGTATTCTCTTCGCCGGCTGGATTTGCTATAGCATTTCGTGGCTGATCGAAGTGATTATCCCGCCTTATCCGGGCGCGTACTACTACACCTGCTTCGAGACAGAGGCATACAACCACGAGGATGATCCGGACTACCTGAAGCGGCGCATCCCGTTCTGGGGCTGGATTTCCTGCATACCGAATCGGAAAGTAAAACACAAAATATAACCCACCATGAAAACAATTTATCTCTGGGTTTCAGGCAAAGGCTGGATACCCTTTCAGTACAATGAACTTTCTGAATTAGCCGCCGAATTTGAGGCGCGCAATATCAAACTGGGCTACGGGTGCACACTGGGCGCCGGGTGCAAGCTGGGCGACGGGTGCAAACTGGGCGACTGGTGCAAGTTGGGCGACGAGTGCAAGCTGGGCGACTGGTGTGAGCTGGGCTACGGGTGCAAGCTGGGCGACTGGTGCAAGTTGGGCGACGAGTGCAAGCTGGGCGCCGGGTGCAAGCTGGGCGACGAGTGCAAGCTGGGCGCCGGGTGCAAGCTGGGCGACGAGTGCGAACTGGGCGACTGGTGTGAGCTGGGCTACGGGTGCGATGTTCCGAAATCGCTATTTATCAGCGCATCTCGCCATGCAGTATCCTATTGGGGTGAGGATGTTATTCAAATAGGATGCAAACGCTACACCATTTCCGAGTGGCAGAAGCATTTCCGAAAAATTGGCGAGGCCAAAGGCTATAGCACCGAGCAGATGGAGGAATACAAAGGATATATCGACCTGATCGCCACCATGCACAAGACGTGGGCGTTACACTAAATACAATATTTAGCCATGAAAAGCGAAAAAGCAAAAGAATTTATCGACGGGTACATCAATAATCTCACGGCAGAGTTGGCGGACCACGCGAAATGGCAGATTCGGACTGCAATGACCCACACGGCCGACCTCGCCGAGCAGGAGGCCGAGGAGCGGATGAGAGCAAAAGCGATTGAGGCGTATTGCCAAGATTGCGGTTGTAGGGTAGAAAATAAATGTGGAATAGAGTCGAATAGTTGTATAGCATTCCGAGCTTTCATCCAAAAACTGAACGAGAATGAAAACGATTGAGGAAAGAGCGAAAGAATGGATTGATTCGCTGGGAGCAGGTCTCGTGCATCCATACAACAGACAGGCGATGATAGACGCCTATATCGCCGGGGCAAAAGCCCAGTATGAGGAGCTGACGCGCTGGCACGACCCGAAAGAGGAATTGCCGGAATATATTAAGGTTGTAGAGGTGAAATACAAGGCTTTTAATAAAATCATGATGGCAATAGCATTTCGATTGGGTGATTTATGGAGTGGCAAAAATAAGTGGTGTATTGAT
>OHCS01000227.1_pt1 | contig 35874 bp, 30 predicted proteins | sample 1566741 | NCBI WGS metagenome assembly OHCS01 (sample SAMEA3879604, study PRJEB24766) | human gut metagenome | biome: human-associated habitat; feature: feces | place: USA | collected 1985/1987 | reverse complement strand
ATAATGAGTTGTCAAGTTGGTTAGAAGCTATTTCATATTTGAGAAATATTGTAGCCCATCATTCAAGAGTATGGAGTCGAAATATGGTAAAACGACCAATGGATATTAGTAATCCAAGAGGCATTTGGCTACAATATCCTTTATCGGAATTCTCCAAAAAGAAGCCATATCTAATCATTACTTCCATGTTATACTTGTGCAATGCTATCAATGCAGGAGATACATATAAGAGAAAGATAATCTCACTGATAGAGAAAAATCCGGACATTCCTATTTATAAGATAGGTTTTCCAGACCATTGGAATAGGGAATCTATCTGGCGATAATTTTGGACGAGAATATCAATTGCAATATTCCCGTACTTTATTCATGTCTACTAAAAAATGAAGGTAAGACTGTTTCACTTCCGTTGGATAATAAACGTGCAGTTAGTGTCTCCACTTGGGTCTGAAGTTTTGTGACCGGTAGTCTTCTTCTTTGTCTTGAGCAGGATGACTCTCGTCCTTTACTCCGGCTGAATGATTGTTATCGGACAAATCCTCTCCTTGCTTCATTTTATCTATTTCTTCTTTTTCTTCCTCTGGAGGAGAAAGCGTAAGGGCAATCTTTCTGTCCAGTTCGGCTGCTTGGGCTTTGAGAGAACGCAAATCCTCTTCCTTCTTCCACGAGCTATTGGCAATGGTGGTGTAGACCTCTTTATTCGCTGAGACCTTTGCTATCTCCTTCTCGTGAGATTCGATCACCTTGGGAATGCGCTCTAACGCATTGAAGAAGTTCAGACAAGCCAGCTTAGGATCATTTGCCAGCTTGCCGTTATTGTAGGTGTAGTAAATACTCCCCTCGCCCTTTACGAAGAAGCGGTTCACCGATAGGTCAAATAAGTTCTGAGAGGAACTTTCCGTCTTGACCATAACAGAGAAGCCATAAAGCTCTCCAATCTTGTTGTACTCACCATTGGTACGAGCCTTTTCCTCTATCTCTTGAAGACGATGAGCAATCACTTTGATGTCAGAACAACCCTCTACGCCTTTAATTGAAAGTCGATTGACTGGGTTGCCTTCAGCATCTCGTTCCACTCGTTGCTCAAAGCAAGCGAGGTCTTTTTTCGCCTCTTGTATCTTGCCCGTGTGGTAAGAGAGCGAATGGTCAATCTCAGCCAACTTACCGATAGCCCCATTTCGCTCACGAAGGAAGTTCTTGCGTTCTGACTCTAATGCGGTAATCTTCTTATCTAGCTTTGCCTTTTCCAAAAGGTCTGTATTGCCCGATAGCACAGCTACATACTCTGAGAAGTTCATGCCACTGTCTTCATCCATTGAGCCTTCATCGATGGTACGCATACCGAGCTGATTGCTCTTCAATTGATTGATGAAAAGCTGCTTGTTGTGTAGTAGGTTGAACTTATAGCTGTCCAACGAACGCTCCACTGCATATATGATCACATCGACCTTGTTGTCGGCAAACTCCTTGGCAACCAAATTGCCCTTTCGGATGGCTCGTCCGTTGCGTTGCTCTAAGTCTGACGGTCTCCACGGGGTATCAAGATGATGTATAGCCACAGCTCGTTGCTGGGCATTGACACCCGTGCCCAACATAGATGTAGAGCCAAATATGATACGTATATCGCCCCTATTCATCGCTTCTACCATCGCTTTCTTTGCTCTCTCATTCTTGCACTCCTGGATGAAGCGAATCTCGTGAGATGGGATGTGATACTCCTCTACCAACTTACGCTTAATCTCCGAGTAAACGTTCCACTCGCCTGACTTATAAGTCCCCAAGTCGCTGAAGACAAACTGTGTCCCCTTCTGCTGGTTATACTTCTGATAGTAATTGTTGAGGAGCTTGGCACAGTGGCTGGCTTTGTTGTCTATATGGTCCGAATACTTTTCTAGGTCTATCATTCGCATATCCAAGCTCATCTTGCGGGCATAATCGGGAGTTAAGAATTAAGGGAAATAGCGGGATATGCAATGGATGTAACTATTTGAAATAGCATCGTTTAGACTTTCTTGCTATTTTGAGGGTAAGCGAAAACGAGCATAAAACGGCAGTAGTTCCGTTACCAAATCGTAACCCATCGAAGAAAAAGCAAAGAGGGGTTACGAATTGAAGCTAAACAACTGCTCCACAGTTTTTTATTCATCGTATTTCATCGTTCTGCATCGCTCAGAAGCACCTGTTTCACTGTACCTTTGCAAGCAAAGGGAATTTAGAAAAACGATAGAAGAATGAGAGAAAACAAACTGAAAGTATCGTTCTTTGTTCAGGCAAGACGAACCGACAAGAAAGGACTTGTGCCTGTCATCGGGCGCATCTCCGTAGGCAGAACCCATTCGGGGTTCTCCACCAAGTGTAAGACTCCGATCGCCCTATGGGATAGCCGTAAGCAACGACTCACCGGCAAGAGTGCTATGGCGGTGTCCGTCAATCAGAAACTCGGTGAATGCACCGCACTCATCCACGCACGCTTTCACGAACTCAGTGAAAGAGAAGAATCCTTTACCGCCACCGATGTGAGGGATGCTTATCAGGGGCAAATCCACCGTCAAGCCCTGCTCTTGCAGAGTTTTGAGGAATATCTCAGACAGACAAAGGAACGCATAGGCATTGATAGAGCCTTGAAGACATTCAAGCTCCGTACCTATCAGCTATCCCTGCTCCGTGAGTATCTGCAGAAGAAGTATAAAGTAAGCGACATTCCCCTTTCACAATTAGACAAAGCCTTTATTGAGGGTTTCGAGTACTACCTCTCCATTGACCGAAAACTGAAACGTAGCAGCGTGTCGAGTGCCCTATCCACCTTGAAGAGCATCGTCCGCATGGCGGTGAAGAAAGGCGTGCTGGACTTCTACCCGTTCTTGGGCTACAGTTATGAACGTCCCAAAGGTGAGCCGAGAAGCATCTCACAAGACCAGCTGCAACGCATCATTGACTTGGAGATAGAATGGGAGAACTACCGTATTGTCCGTGATTTGTTCGTATTCTCCTGCTTTTCAGGCTTGGCAATCTCAGACGTGCGCAATCTCAGAGAGGAAAACATTGTCTTGGAAGAAGGTGAACTCTGCATCAAGGGCAAGCGAATGAAAACCAAGACTCCATATCGTGTACAGGTGCTTCCACCTGCTTGGGCGATAATGGAGCGGTACAGAGGTAAGCGAGCTGGTTTTGTCTTTGATGTACCGACTAACGACATCATCCACAACGGCATGCACTACATACAGAGAAGTATCGGTATGAAAAGCCCGCTAACCTTTCACATGGCTCGCCACACCTTTGCATCGCTCATCACGCTCTCAGCAGGAGTACCTATTGAAACGGTGAGCCGTATGCTCGGACACACCAACCTGAGAACTACACAAGTATATGCTGCCGTTTCCTCCGAGAGAATCCATCGGGAGATGCAAAAAGTGCAGCAACGCATACAAGATACATTCACCTTGAAGCTTTGATATTATGGCACGAAGTACATTCAAAACACTATTCTATATCAATCGTTCCAAAGAGAAGAAGAACGGCAAATGTCCGATTATGGGGCGCATCACTATAGACGGAAAGCAGGTGCAATACAGCACGGGCAAGGAGATTGCTCCCGAACTTTGGGATAGTCGTAAGGGAAGATGCAAGGGAACGGGCGAAGAGATAAAGGAAATCAACCGCTATCTCCAAGCCAAAGAGGAACAAGCCAAAGCGAAGTATCAAGAATTAGTATGGCAGCGTGGCTATATCACAGCCGAGCTACTGAAATGTGAACTCATGGAAGAAGACAAACCTAAAGGTTTTCTTTTGGAAGAAGCACATCTCTTCATTGAGGATAAACGTCCCTGTGTGGGGGTAACGATTGCCAAGCCGACCTTTGCCAACTACATCTATGCCACACAACTCATAGAGGCTTATCTGCGTGAACGATTGGGACTGGAGGATATTCGCTACTCATTGTTGGACTACGGCTTTATCGAGGGGATGGACTTCTATCTCAAATCAGAGCGCAACCTTTCCCTTGCCACCATTCAGATTGTGGTCATCTTCCTAAGAAAGCTTATCGGCATAGGTCAGCAGAAGAAGTATATCCGAATCGACCCCTTTGTGGACTACAAAGCGGAACTGCCACACCACACAAGGCGTTATCTCACTACGGAGGAGCTCCAACGAGTATTACAAACACCCATCATTGACAGGCAGTTCGAACGGGCAAGGCAGCTCTTTCTTTTCTGTGCCTTTACTGGTCTGGCACGTGTGGACATGCAACGGCTCAGGCTAAAGCATATCATCCGTAATGCAGACGGCACGGAAGAAATCCGCATCAAAAGGCAGAAAACGGACGTAGAAGCTATCATTCCACTTTTGCCTATTGCCAAGCAAATCCTTTCACTCTATATCAAAGACAAGAAAGTAGACGACTTGATATTCCCTAACCTAACCACCCGCAAGGCGTCTTTAGCTTGTGTGAACATTGGTCAGATATGCCGAATAGAGAAAGGTTTGACCTTTCATATGGCTCGCCATACATTTTCAACCACAATTTGCCTATCCAACGGAATCTCAATGGAAACGCTCAGCAAGATGCTCGGACACAGCAATATTGGCACGACACAAATCTACGGAAAGATAACCGATCACAAGATACAAGAGGATATGACTGCACTCACTGACAGAGAGCATTCTGCCTTTGAGGGTTATTGTGAGTCAATAGCACAGCAAGACAAAACGCAATCTGAACCTTTGTAGGTAAACTTTCCTCAAAGACCTGAAGCCATATTCGGTCGGGCAAAGGTATGGCGGTTGCCTTGATTGCTTGCAAGGTCAAGTCCTGCGGATGGAGTGAAAAATCTCCACCGCAGGGCTTTTCTCTGTACTTTGCTACTATCATACTTGCAAAAATTTGATTGTTAGTGCGGTCGTATTTTTCGCTCCAACCTTGCAGCAATAGGCTAACCGCCACAAGAATAAGCCCGAACGAATACGGCATACTCAGGCTCTTTGGACGCAAGAAGCGACAAAACAAATACTCCACCAATCAAACAGCCAAAGAGTGTGCTCTCGCTCTGTTAATTGAGAGCGAAACCCCTCATTCGCTAGGTTTATCATTTGGACGATTGATCTCTTGAACGATTGAGATGTCGAATCAATCGAACACTCGAGAGTGACCTGATTTTATTTTCGCTAGTACGGAACGAACCAGCACCTCATCTCATTACCGCAATAGCCTAGACTTTTGTGTTCTCCATTTCCTTTGTGTCCTAACTATTTCCTTATTCTTACTCACTCTTTCTTTTTTCGCTTTAGAGGGGTTACTTTTGCATCCGACAAGAAGGGCAATCGACAGAAAAGCTGCTCGTTTGCCTAGTATGAATAACGTAATCAACAACAATGCAATGAAACTTATCATCATCGACCGCAAGGCATGGGAGCAGCACTGCTCCTCCTTTGCAGATTTCATCCATCGTATCGAACGGCTTATCGGGTGTCCTCCCGAAACGGAGGAATGGCTCGACAATGAAGCCGTATGCCGTAGGCTCGGAATCAGCAAGCGCACCCTGCAACACTATCGGGATACGGGTAAAATCCCGTTCTCTATGGTCGGGCATAAGTGCTACTATAAAGAGAGCGACATCACTGAGATACTGAATGCAAAGAAAGACTGAACTCAAACACTGAATGAACTATGTCAGAGAACGAAATCATTACACAACAAGACCCTCAAATGCAGATGTTTGCACAACTTATGGAGAGCGTCTTGAAGAAGCTGGAGCGTTATTGCGCTACTGCACGTCCTATGTTGGGCGGAGAGGTTTACCTTACAAGTGAGGAAGTCTGCAAGCTGTTACGTCTGAGTAGTCGCACGCTCCAAGAGTACCGAGACAGTGGAACAATAGCTTATCACAAAATCGGAGGCAAGATACTCTACAAACAGAGCGATATTCAAGCGATGCTTGAAAGGCACTATAATCCTATATATAAGAGAAATAAGTAATGGAACAACGGGGTAAAAGAAGTGAGTTGAGATACGGTTTAGCGGATACTCATTTGAACTCGGGAACGCTGACATTGAGAGCATACAATCTCTCGGGGAGTGTCAATTCTTCCATCGGTGTGCGTGCTTTTGTCCCTCTTTGGGGATTGTTGACTTCATCGGTGCGTTTTCAGCGTTTAATCTGAACTTACAATTACCTACGGTCAAATGAGTAAGCCATAGGGGATTTCGGTTAAGAGTTGGGTAAGTCAAGATTTGGTATGGTCAAGAAGTGGGTTTTAACTCAAGTCAAAATTGAGTCAAGTCAAAATTGAGTTGAGTCAAAACCTAACTCTTGAGTTAAGTCAATTTTGAGTTGAGTCAAAACTGAGCCAAGTCAAAACTGAGTCAAGTCTTAACCAGACTCAAAACTTAGCTCAGAAAGTCAAAAGCTAATTCCTAATCTGAAGCAGATGCGTGGCATCAATTCTTGATATTGGCAAGGTGTGTCTTTGTAACACAAACCGCAGTTTGTACCACAAAGACCCTTGCCCCGAAGGGGAGATGAATTACTCCAAAGTCGTAATTAACAGAAGAAACAACAGATGAATGAGCAGACAGAAAGAGATCGTAAGCGAAAAGAGCTGAATAAGCCTCGCTGGGACAACTGGCATGTACGCTTGCCTGACCCGAAAGACCAGCAACGGGCGATTGACTTGTTTCATAAATCAGGTGCGGAAACGAAGTCCGACTTCGTGCGGGCAAGGATATTGGGAGAGCATTTCAAGGTGATAACGGTAGATAAGTCTGCCGTGGAGTACTATCGTAAGCTCTCCGAATTGACTGCCCAGATACATAAGATAGGCGTGCTGTATAACCAAGCTGTACGAGCCATCAACAGCTATCATAGCGTGAAGACTGCTCAGATACTGCTTGAGAAGCTGGAGCAACTATCAGCTCAGATTATTGCTTTGCAGGAGCAGGCTATCTCTCTGACCATTGATTACCGCAAGTAATGATTGCCAAGATTTCAGCAACAGAGAACCTCGGAGGGGCACTCGGCTACAACTTCAAGAAGGTGAATAAGAAGGAAGCGACACTTCTGCAGGCACATGGCTTGTACCAAAACAGAGCGGGCGAATATACGATGTCGGAGGTACTTGCAGATATGCAGGCATTGATACCCGAAAAGTGTCGAACAAAGAAAACGGTCTTCCATTGCTCGCTCAATCCCCATCCAGACGAGAAGCTGTCCGATGAAACGCTCTCGCAGATAGCTAAGGAGTATATGGAGGCTCTGGGCTATGGCAAGCAACCCTACATTGTGTTCAAGCACAATGATATCGCCCGTGAGCATATACACATCGTATCGCTAAGGGTAGACGGTGATGGTCGAAAGATCAATGACAAGTTTGAAGGCAGACGAAGCAAGAAAATTACGGATGCGCTGGAGAAGAAGTACCATCTAATTCCCAGCACAGAGATTACAGATAAATCGCTACAAGAGCTCTCAAAGGTGGATATGGCAAAAGGAAATATCAAAGAGCAAGTAGCATCTATAGCTCGTTCTGTTCTGAAGCATTACCGCTTCTGTTCGCTGGGAGAACTCAATGCCATTCTTTCCCACTACAATCTTGCCGTTGAAGAAGTCAAAACAGAGTTTCGAGGGAAGAAGTACGATGGACTGGTCTATGTACCGACTGATGATAAAGGCGATAAGGTAAGTACACCCATCCATGCCTCGGAGATCGGTCGTGGTGTGGGCTATACAGCCGTGCAGAATAGGATGCAACAATCTAAGCAAGCTATCAAGCCACTGATACCAGCCGTAAGGGAGAAAGTCTTACAAGTAATGCGTACTTCTCCCCAGACAGAGGAAGCACTGCGACATCGATTGGAGGAGCAAGGTTTGCGAATGGTTATCCGAAAGAATGAGAGCGGGCGTATCTATGGTATTACGTTCATAGACGATGCGAATGGCATTGCACTCAATGGCTCCCGACTAGGCAAGGGGTACTCGGCCAATACATTTAATGCCTACCTCTCCAACCCGACCTACAATCCATTTATGGATGAAACATTGTATGGCACTTCTTCAGCTCAATTGAAAGAAGCCCCAACTGTTCAACCGTTACAGTCAGATGCGGACGAGGGAGACAACCTTGTCGATGAGCTGGTAGATGATATTGTCGGTGACCTTCCACTCGGTAGTAGCAATGATGATTGGAAAGAGGCGGCTTGGCAACGGAAACTTCGCAGGCAGAGCAAGGTTCATCTCAGACGAAGGAAGAGGTAAGTCAAGGCAGGGCATGATAAGGAGGAGGTCATCGCACTCTTCACGGAGGAAATCGAAAATAGAGACGGAGACAAGAAGAAATCTCCACGGAAGGACAAAGTGATAGTTCGGAAGAATGAAATCAAACTTCGGAAGAATGGAATGAAACTTCCGAGGAAATAGATCGCCCCTCCGTGGAAAATAGAAAATGGTCACGTAGGTATCTACTGTTTTCTCTGTGACGATACAGTTCGGTGAAAAGGGGAAGCAGCGAAGCCTACGCATTTGACTTTGAATAAATAGTGATTAGACAACGATTAAACAACAGATAATTATGGCACAAGAAGATGATTTGAGAGCATTGGGCAAGATTATGGACTTTATGAGAGGGATCTCTGTACTATTCCTTCTCATCAACTGCTACTGGTTTTGCTATGAAGCATTCCACACTTGGGGCTTGACGCTCTCGGTACTCAATAAGATTCTGATGAACTTTCAACGTACAGCAGGGCTCTTCTCCTCGATTCTCTGGACGAAGCTCTTTTGTGTGCTGTTCCTTGCCCTTTCTTGCTTAGGAACTCGTGGAGTTAAGGAAGAGAAGATTACTTGGGCTAAGATTTGGACGGTCTTAGCCATTGGGTTTGTACTTTTCTTCCTCAATTGGTGGCTGCTGGCACTTCCGATTGGAGTCGTTGGTGCAGCTTCGCTCTACATCTTCACACTCTCTGTGGGGTATATCTGCCTGCTGATGGCTGGTGTATGGATGAGTCGCCTGCTGAAAAACAACCTTATGGACGATGTGTTCAATACGGAGAACGAGAGTTTCATGCAGGAGACGAGACTGATGGAGAACGAGTACTCGGTCAATCTGCCGACACGCTTTTACTACAAGAAAAAATGGAACAAGGGTTGGATTAACGTAGTCAATCCCTTTCGTGCCTCAATGGTACTCGGCACACCGGGTTCGGGTAAGTCGTATGCTATCGTAAACAACTACATCAAGCAGCAGATAGAGAAAGGCTTTGCAATGTACATCTATGACTACAAGTTCCCAGACCTATCGGAGATTGCTTACAATCACTTACGAAATCACCTTGATGCTTATGAGGTGAAGCCCAAATTCTATGTGATTAACTTTGATGACCCACGTAAGAGTCATCGTTGCAATCCGATTAACCCTGCTTTTATGACCGACATCTCCGATGCGTACGAATCGGCACATACAATTATGCTTAATCTCAACCGCTCGTGGATTCAGAAGCAAGGTGATTTCTTTGTGGAGTCTCCAATTATCTTGCTTGCAGCTATCATCTGGTATCTGAAGATTTATGAGAATGGAAAGTACTGCACCTTTCCACATGCTATTGAATTCCTCAATCGTCCCTACGCTCAAATATTCCCTATTCTGACTTCATATGACGAGCTTGCTAACTATCTCTCTCCCTTTCTCGATGCTTGGGAGGGTGGAGCTCAAGATCAGTTACAGGGGCAGATAGCATCAGCAAAGATTCCTTTGTCAAGAATGATTTCACCAGCATTGTATTGGGTGATGACGGGCGATGACTTCTCTCTAGACATCAACAATCCTAATGAGCCGAAAGTGCTTGTGGTAGGAAACAACCCCGACCGACAGAACATCTATTCGGCTGCGCTCGGACTCTACAATAGCCGCATTGTGAAGCTTATCAATAAGAAGAAGCAGCTCAAATCGTCTGTGATAATCGACGAGTTGCCAACTATCTATTTCCGTGGCTTGGATAACCTCATTGCCACTGCCCGAAGCAACAAGGTTGCTGTGTGTTTAGGCTTTCAAGACTTCTCGCAGCTGACCCGAGATTATGGAGATAAGGAGAGTAAGGTAATCCAGAACACCGTGGGTAATGTTTTTAGCGGACAAGTCGTGGGAGAAACGGCTAAGACGCTTTCCGAGCGTTTTGGTAAGGTTCTACAGCAACGGCAGTCCATGACCATCAATCGTAACGACAAGTCCACATCTATATCTACGCAGATGGATAGCTTGATTCCTGCGAGTAAGATTAGTAACCTTACACAAGGTATGTTCGTTGGGGCCGTCTCTGACAATTTCGATGAACGCATTGATCAGAAGATCTTCCACGCTGAGATCGTTGTGGATGTTGCCAAGGTCTCTGCTGAATCGAAAGCTTACCAGCCTATCCCCATCATAGCGGACTTTACAAACGAAAATGGCTCCGATAGTCTGCGGGAGACTATTGAAGCCAATTATCGCCAAGTCAAGCAAGAGGTGCTATCCCTCGTAGACTCTGAGACTGCTCGTATCAAGACCGACCCTGCACTTGCTCACCTCATCAAAGAGTGATTCGTAAAGATAGATGCCAATGCCTTCAAGGTTGCTATTGGAGGGATTACGAGAGGAATGAACTAGTTGGAAGTATTAATAATCATTCATCTCGCAGTTCTATCGTGTCATAAATAACAAGAAAGCTGATCGGAAAATCCCTATTTTTAGGTATTGTGTGTCCTGGAAAACTTTGCGAACTTTGCTCGCAGAAGATAGGATAAAGTTGTTATTATGCAGACGACAAAGGAACATACACGCAGACTATTGCAAGATACAGCTCGAGAAGCGTTTCTAAGGAAGGGCTTCAAGGCGGTGTCTATGCGTGAGATTTCTAGGCTGTCTGGTGTTGGGCTAAGCAACATATACAATTATTATCCTTGCAAGGATGATTTGCTGGCAATCGTCTTGCGTCCAGTTTTGGAGGCGATGACTAACATGCTGGAAAACCACAATTGTGATAATAACCTTTCACTTGAGATCTTTACCTCAGAAGAGTATCACCGTCAATCTATGCAAGATGTAATGGGTGTGATTACTCGTTATCGCAAGGAGTTCAGGTTGCTATTTCTCGATACTCGAGATACACGATTTGAAGACTTTTGGGAGCGATGGATTGATAAAAGCACGATAACCGGAATCGAGTATTTAGAAAGGATGAAAGAATTGTATCCGGGGCTAGATACTAATGTTTCCCCTTTTTTCATACACTTCATCAGCTCTTGGTGGATCAGTATGGTGAGAGAGATTGTATTGCACGAGGAGCTCTCCTCCGAGGATATCGAATGCTTTATCGGTGAATACATCCACTTCAGTACAGGTGGGTGGAAGCGACTTATGAAGGTAGATCATCAGAGCGGATTGTGAGCATTACAGATATTACTAGCAATGAAAGAATTACTCTTTGAAGAGGGCGTTGATTGGCTTTCTCACTTTGATGCTGATAAGTGTGGGCAAAGCCGTGGCAATGTCTATTGCACTAAAGTTTGGGACGAGTGGTCAATGACAATAAAGAATGAAATCAATGATACAGACTATCCAAATACAAAGTAGCGGGGGAATTTATTCTGGAGTTCTGCAGTATAAGAGATTTCATTTTAGGAAATCATCCTATCGAGCGAGTCGCCTACAGAGGCGGCTCGCTTTGTTTTTGAACAAAACGTCTTCCCGTTCTCTTTTGGACTATTGCCACTTAGGAGTAAAGACACTTCAAGATCAATATAACATGAAACGATATGAAAATAGAAAGAATTAACAATTGGTTTGCCTTATGCGGCAAAAGAATGATGCGTAATCGCTGGGTAGTGCTAGGAGGGTTTATCCTGATCCTTGCCATTGGCGTATCGGGACTTAGGTACTTCAAGGTAAGTGCCTCATGGGAAGACTACTTTCTCGAAGACGACCCGATGCTTGTCAAGACCGAAGAATTCAAGGAGATATTCGGGAATGACAACTTCGCAGCCGTGCTGACTAGGTGTGACAATTCGTTTACGAAAGACAATCTGGAGCTGATCCGTGAACTAACGAACGAGATGGTGGACAGCCTTTCGTACGCAGACAAAATAACCTCTCTTACTGACATCGAGTTTATGATGGGAGGCGAAGATGGTATCGCCATTGAGCAGATAGTCCCCGATACGATCCCTACGGATCCCAAGCAATTGGAAGAGATTCGTCGCAAGGCTTATATGAAACCTCACGTAGCAGAGCGATTAATTTCCAAAGATGGGACGCTTTCGTGGATTATACTCAAGCTACGTACTTTTCCCGAAGACTCTGTTTGGAATAAGGGGAAGAACCCTGTTTCACCCGAGGTCCTTACGGGCAATGAACTAGATCATATTATCACCAAGGACAAGTACAAGGCACTTCATCCCAAAGGAACTGGGCTACCCTATGTGACAGCGATGAAAATGAAATGGATTGGGACGGAAATGCCACGTGTAATGGGTATCGCAGCCCTCGTCTCCATTCTTATTCTCCTACTGGTGACACGTTCATTTAGAGGGGTCGTCGTCCCTCTTCTCACCGCTATCAGCTCCATCATCGTGGTGTATGGGGTACTGGGATATGTTGGTATGACCATAGACAGCGGTATGGTAATGATCCCTATGTTGCTGGTCTTTGCCGTTTCCATTGCATACAATATTCACGTATACACCTATTTCAAGCGTAGGTTCCTCATTCATGGATTAAGGAAACAAGCCGTAGAGGAAACGGTAGGGGAAATGGGGTGGCCAGTGCTTTTCAGTGCACTCACCACTTTCGCTTCCTTGCTTTCATTCCTCGCCATTCCTATGCAGCCGATGCGTTTTATCGGAATAGCCTCCTCTTCGTGTGTGATGCTGTCATTTCTTTTCTCCATCACCTTGATGCCCATTCTCCTCAGTTTTGGCAAGGACGGAAAACCTCACCCCAAGGTGCAGGAGACTGGTGGAAGGTGGATGGATCAGAAGCTAGAAAGCTTAGGTAAGAGTGTACTCAGGCATGGCACTTTGATACTATGGCTCACTGGGATTATCTCTGTGGTTCTTATCTACCAATTCACCAAAATAGAGACAGCTTTTGATGTAGAGCGAACGATGGGACGAAAGATTGATTACGTTAACAACCTATTGGAGGTGGGAGAAAGCGAACTTGGGTCTGTTTATACCTACGATGTAATGATTGACTTCCCAGAAGATGGATTGGCAAAGTCTCCAGCAATGCTACTGCGATTGGACTCCCTTGCACAGCATGCTGGTGGGTATAAGTTGACCAAACGAACGACCTCGGTATTGAATATACTCAAAGACCTAAATCAAACGCTCCATGACGGTAATCCTTCTTATTATACCATCCCCCATAACCCTGATGAGGTTGCACAGCTGTTGCTCCTTTACGAAAATGCGGGAGGTAGTGAAGCTGAGTATTGGATAGATTACGACTACCGCCGTCTTCGTCTGATGGTGGAGATGAATTCATACGATTCTGGGGAAACGGAGCGAGAGTTGAACGATATAATTGCTTACGCACAGAGGCTCTTCCCCAATGCAGCGGTCACTACCGTTGGAAGTATCCCACAGTTTACCGTAATGATGCAGTATATCGCACGCGGGCAAATGGTTTCGTTCGCCATTTCTCTCCTTATTATAGGTATACTGATGATGATCGTTTTCGGCAGTGTACGCATAGGGCTTGTCGGTTTAATCCCCAATATCACCCCGGCACTGGTCGTTGGCGGACTAATGGGGTGGCTGGGCTATCCATTGGATATGATGACGGCCACTATTATGCCGATGATCCTCGGCTTGGCTGTGGACGATACCATACACTTCATCAATCATAGTCATCTTGAGTTTGACCGTAAGGGCAATTATAGGAATGCGATCCTTCGTTCATTCCACACTATTGGCACTCCAATCGTCTTAACAAGCGTAGTAATCTGTGCCAATTTCGCTGTATACACCACATCAGAGGGGCTCTCCTTTGTACATATGGGCATACTATCTGTGCTAGGAATCTTGTCGGCACTGCTTGCTGACCTCTTTGTGACGCCTATACTCATCCAGAAGTTCCGTCTGTTTGGCAAGGAGACGAACACTATTGAAAGACCAAAAGAACAAACAAACATAATTGAATCATAATGAGTAATACAAACAAACAGAAGAAGCCGTCGGTATTGAAGCGATCACTCCACTACGCAGGTAAGAAAAGGTATATGCTTCCGCTGGCGATGGTTTTCTCGGCCCTCTCGGGTATTTTGGTGCTGATGCCTATGGTCTATATCCATAAGATTGTCAGCGGGATTATCTTGAGTGGTAGTGTCGATGGGGAAGCCATACGATACTACGCCATTCTGGCAGCGAGTTTTGCTGCAGCAGGAATGCTACTCTATTTCTGTGCATTAATGGTATCCCACCTCTTCGCTTTTGAGGTAGAGTCCAACATCATCAAACTCAGCGTGAAGAAGATGATGGCGAAACCTTTGGGCTTCTTTGCCAATCGCGAAAGTGGCAGTCTCCGCAAGACGATTGTCGATGGGGCTGGAGAGACCCACACGATGCTGGCACATCAGTTGCCCGACCTCGCTATGACGATTGTTTCGCCCATCGTGCTATTGGTCTTCTTCTTCCTTTTCGACTGGCGGCTTGGTCTAGTGAGCCTTGTTCCGATGGTCATAACCGTGCTATTGATGGCGACTATGGCGACCCCAAAGAGCAAGAAATTGCGGGAAGAGTATTACGAGGGACTTGCCAATCTTTCTGCCGAATCGGTAGAATATGTGCGTGGCATCCCAGTCGTAAAGACCTTTGCCCAGAGCGTGGAGAGCTTCGATCGTTTCTACTCACTCATCGTAAAGCTGAAAGATTTCGTGGTGCGGTGGAGCATGGGGTTCAAGAATAAGATGTCGCTGTACGAAGCCATTTCAAGCTCTACGGCATTCTTCTTGGTGCCTGTTGCCATTATGATGATCACCTCGGGAGGTGATATGCGAGAGGTGCTGGGTAATTCCGTTATCTATCTATTAATAGGACCTGTGTTCGGTGTCTTTATGATGCGAAGTGCCGCCATGCAAAACTTCATCTACTTCGCAGAGTTGGCGTTGGATAAGATTGACACAGCTTTGGATTATGAAGACCTCACTTACGGCGAAGCAACAGCTGTTGGAGAGGGCTTGGAGTTCAGAAACGTCTCCTTTTCATACGGAAAAGACAAAGTGCTGGACAATGTATCGTTTAAGGTGAACAAAGGTGAGACTGTTGCACTGGTGGGAGCTTCGGGAGGAGGTAAGACCACCATAGCGCGTTTGGCAGCTCGCTTCTACGATGCCGATGAGGGCGACATCTTCATTGGAGGCACCAGTATCAAGGAGTATAAGAAAGAGGCCCTGAGCCAAAAAGTAGCTTTTGTATTCCAAATGTCTAAGCTCTTTAAGATGAGCCTAAGGGAGAACTTATTGCTAGGTGACCCCAACGCCAGCGATGAGGAGATAGAGCAAGCTCTCGTCAGAGCTGGAGCCAAAGAGATTGTCGATAATCTAGAAAAGGGCTTGGATACCGTATACGGCACTAAGGGCACCTATTTTTCAGGTGGCGAGATCCAACGCCTTTCTATCGCAAGGGCTTTCCTGAAGAATGCCGACTTTGTGATACTTGACGAGGCAACCGCTTTTGCAGATCCTGAGAACGAGCATATCATTCAAACCTCGTTCAAGGAACTATCAAAGGACAAAACCACACTGATGATCGCACATAGGCTCTCCACGGTGATCAATGCCGATAGAATCCTAGTAATGGAGAATGGCAAAATCGTGGAAAGTGGTACGCATAACGAATTATTAACCCTAGGCGGTGTCTACAAAAAGCTGTGGAGCGAGTATCAAAAAGCCGCCAATTGGAGAATAGGAGGTGACTATGAAAATGAATAAGTTCTTTAAGCAAAAATACGCCATGTCGGAGCAGGGTGCGAAGAACCTGCAGAAGTCTATCTTCTCGCATACCATCCTAAATCTGACCAAGATGTTTCCGCCCACTATCGGATTTGTCTTTTTATTCCAGTATTTGGGCAGTTTGGAGGGTATTCCTGCACCAGTAGAGCTGACCCTTGTAGACTATATCGTCATCATCTTAGTGATGCTGTTGGTGATGTTTTTTGTGGCAAGGTGGGATTACGTACGCCTTTACGACAATGTTTATAATGAGAGTGCCAACTCACGCATTGATATAGCCAACCGTCTGAAGAAACTGCCTCTCTCATATTTCGGCAAGCGTGATGTATCCGACCTCTCGGCGACGATGATGAGCGACCTGAATCTCTATGAGCAAATATTCTCACACTCCGTGCCGCATATCTATGCCACATCCATTTCTACGGTGATTATATCTGTAATGATACTCGCTTATAATTGGCAGCTCGGATTGGCGGCATTGTGGGTCATCCCCGTCTCGCTACTACTCTTTTCACTTTCCAAGAAGAAACAACGGAATGATGTGAATGCCTATGTGAAGACCAGTCGTGACGTGCTTGACGGCTTACAAGAGCAGATTGACCAGATACAGGAGATTAAGTCATATAATCTAGAAGAGCGGACACTGAACGAGTTCTACCACAAGATGGATGGTAATACTAGGAATAAGGTAAAGATGGAACTCTCCGCTGGTATTGCCACCGCACTGGCTGGTATGCTGATGAAGCTCGGAATCGTCTCGGTGGCGATTGTCGGTGCCAACATGCTGATTGCCGGACAAATCAATATTCTGGTCTATATCGCCTACCTCATCCTCACGGCAAGCATCTACGTGCCTATAGAGGGCATCCTCTCCTTTATGGCTATGATCGTGACACTTGATGGTGTGGTGGCACGTATCAAGGAGATCAAGACCATGCCTATTCAGGAGGGCAAACAGGAGATGAACCCTATGGATTATAGTCTAGATTTCAAAGATGTAGTATTTGGTTACGAGGATTATACCGTCATCAACGGCGTGAGCTTCACTGCGAAACAAGGCGAGGTGACAGCATTGATTGGGGCTTCGGGAAGTGGCAAGACCACGCTGACCAAGTTGGCGGCTCGCTTTTGGGACATACAGCAGGGCAAAATCCTGCTCGGTGGCGAGGACATTAGTCAGATAGATCCCGAAACACTGCTGAAGAACTACGCCATTGTCTTTCAGGATGTAGTGCTATTCAATGCCAGTATCAAAGACAACATTCGTATCGGCAAGAAAGGAGCGACGGACGAGGAAGTGACTCGTGTCGCCAAAATTGCCCGCTGTGATGAGTTTATCGATCGTATGCCTGATGGTATTGATACCGTCATCGGGGAAAACGGCGAGCGACTTTCTGGTGGCGAACGTCAGCGGATCTCCATCGCCAGAGCTCTCCTAAAAGATGCACCCATCATCCTGATGGACGAAGCCACGGCCTCGCTAGATGTGGAAAATGAAAGCCTAATACAAGAGGCCTTGTCGGAGCTGATCAAGGAGAAGACAGTCATTGTTATCGCTCACCGCATGCGTACCATTCGTGGAGCCGATAAGATCGTGTTGCTCCATCAAGGTCAGATTGAAGCAATGGGTACGGATGCAGAGTTGCGGGTGCAATCGGCTACTTACAGGAAGATGCTTGAAAAGTCAATGGGATAAATCAACAACAAAATATCAATCATGATGAAAAGAATTATTTTAGCTAGTTTGGTGGTATTGGCTTTTGCCGCCACTGCAATGGCTCAGACGGGCAGAGAGATTGCCCAAAAAGTAAAAGACCGTCCCGATGGCGATACTCGTCAATCGGAATTGGTCATGAAACTGGTCAATAAGCGTGGGGCGATACGCGAGCGGAAGCTTATCTCTTACTCCATAGACGTGGGAGCGGGGAAAAAAGACCGTAAGAGTATCATGTTCTTCCTATATCCCGGAGATGTAAAAGGAACGGGCTTTCTTACCTGGGACTACGACAATCCGGATAAAGACGATGACAGATGGCTCTATTTGCCCGCTATGAAGAAAACCCGCCGCATCAGTGGCTCCTCTGCCAAGCAGGATTACTTTATGGGCAGTGACTTCACCTATGATGATATGAGCAGTCGCAATGTAGACGAAGACTCCCACCAGTTGCTAGGCGAAGAGACTATTGGCGGACACAAGTGCTGGAAGCTGGAATACACGCCTAAAGACAAACGTGAGATCTACTCTAGAAAGGTGGCGTGGATTCGTCAAGACTGCCTTATCGCCGTTAAGGTGGAGTACTACGACAAGATGGGGAAGCTACACCGTCGCCTTGAATTGTCGGACATTGTGAAGGTTTCTGGTTTTTGGATTGCAAAAAAACTGCATATGACCAATGTTCAGACTAATCATCAGACGATTCTTGAGTTTAAGGATCCTAAGTTCAATACCCCTATGAACGAGGCTCAATTCAGTGTAAGCACCTTGGAAAAAGGCCGATTCTAATGACAGATACAACTAGTCATTCAGCAAAATTCTTGTTGCTGTTTATTCTCTTCTTGCCCCTGCATATCGCATGGGGTCAAGAAGAGGTGGCTTCATCGTGGCAAGTCAAAGGATTTGTGGATACCTATCATGCCGTCCGATCCGAAAAACCGAACAACTTTATGTCTTCGCGCACGAGAATAAGGGGAGAGATAGGTAAAAGTTTTGAAGGCTCTTCGCTTTTTGTCTCATTCAACGCGACTTACAATGCATTATTAAAAGAGCGTACAGGTTTTGAACTGCGGGAAGCGTATCTTGACCATAGAGATGACCATTGGGGCTTTCGCCTTGGGCGACAATTGGTCATTTGGGGGGCGGCAGACGGTGTGCGTATTACCGACTTGGTCTCTCCTATGGATATGACAGAGTTCTTGGCACAAGACTATGATGACATTCGGATGCCAGTCAATGCCCTACGCTTTTTCGTCTTTAACGACAAAATGAAACTGGAACTGCTTGCCGTGCCAACCTTTGAAGGGTATAAACTACCTACCGATGCAATAAATCCATGGTGCATTTTGCCCAAAGATAGCCCACTGCCTATTGCCTGGGAAGAAAACGGGAGCCACCCAAGTCTTCATTTTGCCAATATCGAGTATGGCGGAAAGCTCTCTTTTACCTTGCCTGGAGTGGACTTTTCGCTCTCCGCATTGCATACGTGGAACAAGATGCCCGTGTTTACGTATCGCCCTACAGATACCCACATTGTCGTTTCTCCGCAATACTATCGAATGGGATTTTTCGGAGGAGACATATCCAAACCTCTAGGGCAACTGGTATTACGAGGAGAAGCAGCCTTCAATGTGGGGAAGCATTTCAGCTATAGACCTGAGGCGTCTGATCAGGAACAAAAAGGATTCAACACTGTGAATTATCTCGTGGGTATCGATTGGTATGCCCCCAAAGATTGGGTGGTGATGGCACAGTTTTCCTCTGAAAGCATCCTAAAGTACGAAGACCAGATTGCACAGCCTCGTCACAATTCACTCCTTACGCTCAATGTGTCGAAAAAGCTGTTGGATAACACCCTACAACTCTCCAACTTCACCTATTTCGACCTCATGCATAAAGGTTGGTTTAGTCGGTTTACTGCCGCCTACTCTCTGAATGACTTCATTCAGCTCTCTCTCGGGTATGATTGGTTTGGAGGCGATGAAGGTATGTTCAGCACGTACAAAAACAATTCAGAAGTATGGGCGAAGGCAAAATACAGCTTTTAATCGAATGTAATGAGCAAAGCAAAAGACACCAGCTGAATAGCACAACAATAGAAACGCAACCCCACTCAGGGTATGTTCGTTGGGGCTGCAGACAAATTCGATGAACGCATCGATCAGAAAATCTTCCACGCAGAAATCGTTGTGGATGCTGCCAAGGTCTCTGCTGAAACGAAAGCTTACCAGCCTATTTCCACAATCGTAGACTTCACCAAAGAAGATGGCTCCAACAGTCTGCATGAGACTATTGAAGCCATTTACCGCCATGTCAAGCAAGAGGTGCTATCCCTCGTAGACTCTGAGACTGCTCGTATCAAAGCTGACCCAACACACTCTCTCCTCATCAAAGAGTAAACTATTCGTTATCATATTGTTTTGTCTCCTCTTCAAATGAACTGTCCCAATTCCCATGACCTCCACCATACCATTTCCCAGAGAATACCCATTCCTCATAAAAAAACAACCACTCTAAAGCCCAATGAAAAATTGTGTCAGAAATTAACATGTGACTGTTCCACTCTCTATTACTTGGTTTGAAAAGGCAGAGCTTTTGTTGTTTAGAATTATATGTGTGAGGAAGTCTTTTTGCTCCTTTAGCAAGAGGAAGAGGTTGGGGGAAAGTGACGAATGTATTTGGGAGGTGAGATTTGTTATACACAATCTTCAATGTATAGGTGTCACTTAAAGGTGTTGGGGTTACATTATACCACCATGTGAACCCATTAGGACGTATTTTCCAATGAGTTCCCCCATAATGACTTCTCAATGCAGAAAATTGCTGCATAGGTGTATAACCTTTATTTCTCACCGTAGAAAGTATTATTCGCATTCAATGTTTTCCCAACTGAACCTAGCATACCTGTTGATGCTACTTTAATCTTTGCATTCAAGGCATTAGTCTTATGCTCTTGGGCGTTATTTTCAAATACTTGTAGCGACAATTCTTCACCGAAAACTCGGCTAAAAACATGACGTAATTGGACTCCTGTTTTTGTTAACAGTTCATTCTTGTCCTTTTTTAGGCGATTGAGCCAATTAAAGAAATTGTCCTTTCTTTGGGAGTCCTCTTTCCACTTATCGGCAAAGTTCTCATTGGGATTAACAGGATTGCAAATTGTAAAGTTATTGTTCATGGAGTCGAACTCTATGTAATTCTCCATTGTGTCTATAATATTACAAAGGGCATCCAAGGGATTATCCTCTCCATTATATGCGTATGCTGCAAGTGTCGTTATGATGATAGATATTGGTTTTTTGTCTGCACCATTAAACATTATATCCCTATGGCGCTTAAGCAACTGAACTACTCGTTGCAGGATATATTTGTCTTCAACATATTCCCCAATGGGGACAACAGATTCTAAGAGAATGCTTCTATGTGCGCAAATTGTACAGCGAGAAGCAAACCATAATGCATAGCCATCAGGATTAGATTTCAACCATTCATGAGAGAAAGTGCTAGTGTAATAATTCTTTGTCTTTTTGTCAGTAATGCGAATAGCAATTTCGTCTATTTTCTCAATAGAAAATTTATTAGAATCAAAGCAACGAACGTATTCTTCATACTTTTCTTCTACAACACATGGAAGAATATCCATATGATATCTCTCCTTCTTGTCTTCAGAGTTTTGTCGATATAGTAAAGACCAGCATCTTCTTCCTTCAGCATCTAACATGCTCTTGTAAACACTGTGATCTTTAAGGCGGTTTCCAACTATTTTCTTAATATCTTGCTGAGTCCAACTAATGTCCTTACCAGTAAGCCTAAACACTAAATCTATATCTAGGTCATCGTCTTCATGGACGGGTTGAATAATTGTCCCAAGACGCAATGAGCCTTGTGGGGTAACTACTGGATGATAATTCTGAAGTGTAGGGGTGTTTTCAAGGAATTTTCCAACAGCTCCATAACTCCTTACTAAATTGTCATATTGAGTCTTAGTAATATCAAGTGATTCTGCAAATTTATGCAAAACCTTATTTAGGCTCTCGTGTCTGTTTCTATCTATCATAATGCTTTAGTTTTTAATCGTTATTGCTAATTTGTCTTTGATATCCTCTTTTCGACATAAGTCGTAAATGTTAAGTGGGCTGTTTGCCTTTTGCATCCATACTCTTCCAAGTTCAATAGCACATGCAGTCGGGACGGATAGGTGTACATTTATTGGAGTTCCTTCAGATGCGTTTGTGATTTCATTTAGTATTATCTCAGCTTTTCTTCCGAATTTCGTTAGCATTGCTTTTGATGTTAAGAAGCACGGATTTGGATTGGCTATCGATAATTCCCAAATACTTTTATCGTTTGAATATTGTTTGCGAACTCTTTTCTCAATGTTATTGCTGAGAGAAATAATCAACACTGGTTGTTTATTCGTCAATTGCGGACGCTTAATCGAATAATCAATATCTTCGTCAAATGACTTCCAGCACCAATCCTCAGTATCACGATGTCTTTGATACACCTCTACATTGTGTTTATTGTTTAGCAGAGTGCCAAGATAAACTAATAAGGGCATCGGAGCAAAGCCAAATAGTGCAATTCGCTTGTGTTCCCACATGTCAATCTTGTCCATAATTAGGTCTTTGCATTTGAATTTCAAGTTTGATATCTCAGTGTTCCAATAATCTGTCCAGGTTTCTCCTTGATAAAATCGTCCACCTAAATGAATAATGTCAGTAGAGGTTGGGTAGTATTGTGGTAACAGAGCTTTTTGCAGTGAGGTGAAATTAAAATCCGGAGTTTGTGCTCCTATGCTACTCCCATATGTCACAACATGAGCCTGCATATCTTCACTTAAACCAGTCAAGTATTTCATCCTATCTTCGTGATGTCTTTTCATCTCGAAAAGTGTATCAGCATCATACTTGTCTTTTCCTTCATGGTCAATGTATTTATGACATTCAGGACACATTAACATGATGTTTTGAGCTTCCTTTGCCAACTCTTTTGATTGTTCTGTTCCGCGAGGACCATTAGGAGAATCGGCAATGATATGTGCACAATTTGAGAGATTACAATTGTCAAATGTTATATCGTGTTCATATAATGGCTTGTTACAGCCTTTGAACTCACATCGCCCTGCTGCTTTCCACCAAAGCTCTGCTTTCACTTTCATTGGAATAGTAGATTTACTCATATACTTTAAAGTGTTATTAATGAAGGTGTGTTTTTGAAGTCTCCTCTTTGAACTTTATGTGTAATTGACAGAGCTATTTCGTTGGCAACTATCTCCTTCTACCTTGCATATGGAAATACTCCTCCTTAATCTGCTTCAAAGATAAGAAGGTTCCTACATTTGGGACAGCTAACGAACTATCGTTGCCACCATAACTGAACTCCATCCTTCTCTCCCCCAACGGTACAAATTCCCCAAGCTCAAAGATGATACGCATACTCTTGTCTTTCTGCTCAGCTTGATCATAGAATAGCTCATTTCTCCTTTCGGAGTAGATTCGCTTTACTCTATAGTATCCATTTCCTGGAATGTTGGTGCACACATAGTGGATAGTCCTAAGGTCTATCTCAGTGTTTATGGACCTCCCCGAGTAGTAGAAAGTAGGATTGTTATTGCTCTTGAAGCTATTGTAGTAGTCTCTATATTCGTCTGACGACTCTTTTTTTGGCTCTCTAACATATCCCACAAAGGCCATATCGCTATCAGATCCTATGGAGTCAATGATGTAGTTCAGCCCCTTCTGCGGGATGCTATCCGCTATCAGTGACTGCCCTTCATTTGCTATCAGTGAACCGATGAAGTCTGAGAGTAGCTCCCTATTTTCTGTATCTTTCGGACGAAGTGGGAAGGCTCCGATATTCACCTCTTTGATACTCTTGTAAAATGTTGCCGTCTGAACATCTAGTGGCTCTCCAGACCCAGGGAAGAGGATGTAGCCACCCACCACCTCCTTCTTCAGTGGCACCCCTTGACCTTGCTGATAGTAGATTGCGTCACGGTAGCGGTGCATCTGATTGATCGCATCATCTGGCGGGTAGTCTACACCGTATCTATTAGAGTCTATGCGATACTTAGCATCAAAGAGATAGGTCATCTTCATACCCGTCTGGATATCGTCCTTGACTAATTGCAGGACGATGTCAGGCTTCTGAGAGACGGTCTTCACGACAAAGTTCCCCACACTCGTAGTCTCGTTTTCTCGTTGGGTGTGCTTCGGATTGTAGATAAGCTCTGCTAGCTCAATCCCATCTTTCCTAAATAGTATCCGCGACTGCTCCCCTTTACCTAGATCCCAAGTGAAGAGACCTCCCATCTCCATACGATTTCGATGATCTACCTCCTCATCAGATATACCGAGTTGCTCCTTTACGATATGACTTACCTCTATGAAGCTCCATATCTCATACAGAGTCGCTATATCCTTAGACTGTAAGCGGAATAAGCCCTCATGTAGCGAGTACGCCCGCCGCAAGAGGGTCCACGTGCGGTAGACTTCAGTATAGCCTGTAGCCTTCTGTAGTACTAAGCTCTCCTGGCTAAAACCTTGAAACAGTCCCACACTGCGAAAGAAAGGGTGTCGCTGTAAGGACTGCATCTGGCTCTTTGTACGGCTCATCTCCTCACGGAGCGTGGCTGAGCTATTTTCAAGCGTTTCGATCTTACGCTTCAGTGCATCATACTTCTTGGCGATCTCAGCAAGGGCAAACTTTAAGAATCTATTCTCTTGCGTGTCATTGGAGTGTACATGCTCCGCTACACGGTAGAGGCGACCCTCCTCGAGCCTATGCTCTGCAATCTCGTTTTCTAAGGTACTAGGGACTCTCTTGATCTTGTCTAGTCGCTGATAGGTCATCTCACTGCGCAAGCGATGGCGAGGTCGCTCTATGATATGTCTGATGGCGGTCAGAAATCGTTCCTGTTGCCCCTGGAATATGCTCCACCATACGAGGTCTGGTCGCTCGCCCTCACTGTCTGGAGAGAAGCTGTGAAACGTCCTCCGCATGTAGTCCAGCGATAGCATACTATACTCCGACTCAATGTCAGCGATGATACTCCGCCAGTGCTCATGATAGTTGAGCTTGGTACTTAGTACATCAAAGCCAAAGACAAACGTACGCTCTCTCCCCGCCACATCATATTTGAGTACTATCTCGCTACGTCCTATATCATTGCCAAAGTTGATAAAGCCTGTCAAGATGCGATGGCTCTTGTGGTAGCTAAAACGCTCGTTGTCAGACTGAAGTATCGAAGCAAAGCGAGCATTTGTCACCCCAGCGTCAAACTCCACCCAGATAGGATAGTCCGTGTGGTCAAAGAATATAGCTAGAGCTGACTTGTCCTGAGGAGCTATCTCTACATCATCCCCATTGTCTAGGAGCCTTTTGACCGACTTTACACCCTCCGTCCAGGAGTATGTAGAGGTGAGATTTTGCTCCCCCACATACTGCTTAGCCTTTGCCCAGACATCACTGTACTTCGTACACTCGATGCTTAGGGTAAAGTCTTCATGCTCTATCTTCAGCAGCTCCATAGGATCTATAGGTTAGCTCCAGTAGCTCGTATAGCCCGAGTCTGTTAGCTTCTTCGTCATCTCCTTTAGCTTGGCGATAGAGATAGACTTCTCTACCTGACTATCATCCCGCTCCATAGATTCGGCTCCATACTGGCGACCTGAAATAGACTCAAGCCCCTCCCTAATGGTCTCTACTAGTCTATCCAAGCGATCCTTGCGCACTTTGCTCTCATCGCCCTCTATGCGAGAGAGTATCTTCATATTGGTGATCTCGTCTAGTGCTCGAGCTATCACATACTCTTGGGGCAGTGCTGTGCCATCTGCCGACTTGTTATAGGGCAAGTTATTGACCACATAGAGGAGCACTTCATTTCTAGTGCGATATGCCACCTTAAAGGGCGTTTCCTCTAGTACCTCATTGACCTTCTGGAGGTATGTGAGGCAGGTGTCACAAACCGCCTGATGGCTAGCATAGACATCCACACCCTCCACAGCGGTGCCAACTAGGATCTCAACGCTTTGTCGCTCTATCGACTCATACCTATCAGTGAGACCACCCCACAGGTCTACCTCATTCATCTCTATCGTCATCGCTCTATCCAGCACCTTGCGAGAGAAGGAAAAAGTGGTCTCGTCCATATTGACCGTGCCAACGACGATGAGGTTCGGGGGTATTGACAGCCGCTTGCCTCCTTCCTTCGAAAGAAACAGCCGTCTATCTTCCTCCTCATCCTCTTTTGGGAACAACTGAGTTATCAAACTGTGATAGGCATCTGTGGACTCAAAGTCCACTATAGGATCAGTCTCTATAAACCCATCATCTTTAAGCTTGCGACTCTCTATGACACTTAGATACTCTGCGAAGTACTGCTCCACGGGTGCCAAGTTCATCTCATCAAGACAGAGGAAGTAAGGCACATCAGGCTCTTTTAGAGCCCTCACCATAAACTTTAGAAATGGTCCTACAACAAACGTCTCCCCGTTTATCCTGCTCACATAACCAAAGAGTTCGGACGAGTCGTGCCAATTGGGCTTGACCTGTATCATCTCAAAGTTTCTAGGCTTCTGCGCCTTGTACTCCTCAGAGTCCTTATCCCAGCAAGATCGAGCCAGCTCCCGTACAATGCGACTTTTACCCGTACCTGAGATGCCAGCAAGCAACAAAAATGGCTTTGACTTGATTGCGGTAATGTATTGACGGTATGGGGTGTCTAATATAGTGTCTGATCCTTGGGCTAAGGACTCAGACTCTTTTTCCTCAATGTTTCTGTCATACACAATGCGTAATTCGTTTTGTCCATTGACAGTCCTTTCAAAAACGAGTAAAGAAAACTCCTGTACTAGGAAGTTCCTAAGAGAAAATGCCCCTTGTTTAAGCCCATTAAGGTAGATGCGCCCGTCACTTCTAAGCAATAAGTTTACGGTGTACAGCCTTGTCTTATCCTCCCCAAAGAAATCATCTACTTGATTGAGTAAATCCTTAAACTCTTCTTCTGAGAACTCTACTTTCCTGTAGTCTTTCGAACTCGAACGATACAAGGGGAGGTTGTTCATAACGAAAGCAATCCCTTTTAAGAAGTCTTCTTTGTAAAGTAAGAACGAAACAGGAGTCTCCGTCGTGTCATGCGGTCTGTTCGGGTATATAAACTCGACTATTTCCTGTGATAGATTAATGCTTGTCTCTCCAGACTTCTTTGGGACCCTCTTAAGACCTGCATCTTGAGAGTATACTATCTTTTTAATTTGTTGGTTAGGCATAGAGAGCTTTGTTTGTTATTAGGTAGTGCAATATACTATATATGGTGTTCACACTTACGGCATTTCCTGCTTGCTTGTAAAGGGCTCCATTTGAGACTCCCATACGAGAAGCTTTTTCAGCAAAGTCTGCAGGGAACCCCTGGAGCATCATTGCTTCTGTAGGAGTTAGTTTCCTTATTGGTAATTGAGCTAATTCTTCTTTGGTGTGTGTCAATACGGGGTTTATTAGACCGTTCGATTCAATGAAATCGGTACTATAGTAGTTGTCTTGACAGGCTCTGTGCATTTTGTGCATAGATGCAGTAAGAGGTCGTGCAATTATTTGATTGATATCTGATTTGGACTTGAAGCCTCCAGACCCGTCTGATAAAATAGTTGGTTTGATGCGCTCTGATAAGAAGTATTTTTTAGGAACCTCCTTTTCTAAGATGTCTAATACCGTCTCATATTGATTGATACTCATATTCTTTCGACATCTTTGAAAGTGAGCTTTTACTTCATCTGACGAAAATATGAAATCAGAGGGTGCTTCTTCTAGAGACGCAAAGATTACGATACGATTTCTTGTTTGGGGGAGTCCAAAGTCCGAAGAGTTGAATATGTCGTGATAAATGTAGTACCCCTCATCCTTCAGTTCTTGAGCTATTCGGCGAAACGTTTTTCTCTTATCATGGGTGTATAGGTTTTTCACATTCTCAAGGAGCAAGTATTTTGGCTTCTTTACCCGAATGACGTCCATTATTCTAAAGAACAATTGTCCTCGATTATCTTTAAAGCCCTCTTGATTCCCCATCATACTGAAAGACTGACAAGGAAAACCTGCACTTAGAAAATTAAAGTTTGGCAACTTTCGAATGTTGTTTGGATCAACCGTAAACAAAGAAATATCCCCAATCTCTATCTCGTTGCTTATATCATAGTTCGCTGCATAGGTCCGATTAGCATTGGAGTCAATTTCAGAGAATCCTATATTTTCAAAACTTATAAGCCCATCAATCTCTATATAATGCAAGGCCATTCTAAATCCTCCTATGCCTGAAAAAAGTTCTAAGTGCTTCATAGAAACTCAGCAATACTAAGTCCAACAATCTCGGCAAATTTTACAGGAACGGCATTCCCAATCTGAGCATACCACGAATTTTGTGGTCCCATAAACACATAGTCGTCAGGAAAGGTTTGTACCCGAGCAGCTTCTCGAGGGGATAAACCTCGAGCTTCCCATGGGTGTATGTACATGTTGCAGTCGTACTGCATATGCGCTGTGATGGTTTTGCAGATTTTTGTCTCGTCTAGTTTGAAATACTTGTCCTTGAATATATTACGCCTGTTTTTGTAGGGCATAATATCCTCTATAGATTCATGCAGTGAGTCTGCTCCTTGTGGTAAGCGAGAAAAGATCTCTACATCTCGTGGATTGTTGTAGCGATTCTTGTGGTTATAAAGCTTTCTAATTTCCCTATCTCCATTGATGTACTGATAGAAGTCGTTCTTTAAGTAATCGAATTCTACTTCTGTAAAACCACTTTCAAGAGATTCAACATTCTGGTTCTTTACTTTCTTGGTTTGTAGCTTGGGTAAGCCCCTTAATACGTCACGGAGGACAAACGGTTCTCGTTTGTATGTTTCAATTAGACTAAAGACTTTACTCGGGTCTATTCCTAAACGATTTCCAATAAGAAAGAAACGCTCCCTGTTTTGAGGGATCCCAAAATCTTGTAATTGGTATAGTCGATAGTCGTAATGATAATCCTCTCCCAAGTAGTTCTCAAAGTCTTCATATATCTCGCCAATTTTGTTTGACATACCTCTAACGTTTTCCATAACGAAAAACTTGGGTCTTATGATTGACAAGAAGCGAAGGAACGCTTTATAAAGTTGATTCCTGGGGTCGTCTATTATGCGTTGACGATTTGCCATTGAAAAACCTTGACAAGGAGGTCCTCCACTAACCAACGATACAGGTCTTTCTGGGTTCAACAGAACACTTGAGTGGTCATTGATATTTTCAATGAGATCGTTTATGTCACCTACGTAATAATTTTCCTCACAGAGCTCTCTATTAGCTATGTATGTAGAAGCGTAGTTTGGAACAATTTCGTTGAAAAAGACAGTTTCAAATCCGGCATGTTCTAGTCCCAAGCTCAGCCCTCCACACCCTGCAAATAAATCAACTAGTGTATGCCTACTCTTTTTCTCCATTATCTTTATCCCTTTCACGATTCAGTATTGATATCGCTTGCTCAAATACTTCCTGTGGCAGACCTTGAGCAAACTCACTGAGCTTGTCAGCGACCCAAAGAGCGTGTAGCTCGTCGCAATCTACTTGATAGAACTCTGCTATCTTTTTCAGATGCTCCATCTTGATGTTGCGAGACCCTCGCTCCATACGACTGTACATCGGTGGCTCCACCCCAAGAGTCCTAGCTAGGTCTTGGGAGGGTATTTGTCGTTCAGTGCGTAGCTGATACAGACGCTCTAGTAATTTCTTTTCTCTCATCACTCTCTTTATTTCCGGGTGCAAATATAGCAAAAAATTTCCAAGAGCTGGAAATTCATTTTCTGTAAGTGTCTAATTGCTATCGGTTTCCCGTTGTTTCCTCCTTTATCTTCGGTTGAAAAGAGGAGAGTTGTTCCTATATATATTTGCTGTCTGAAAGGTATTATTCAAATCAAACAGAGTGATTTATGGAAGCAAATAGCAATGACAACTACGTGCTGGTCTTAGAGGATCGCACCGAGGTAAAGAACCAGCAAGAAGCGGGAAAACTCACTATCGTTTCGGGGATTGATGATAAGGGCAAGCTCAAAACGACTGAGCCACTTGACGCTAATCAGGCAGCATTTCTAAAGTTCAACAGCAAAGATGGACTGCTGAAGAACTTCATGACCAACTTTCTCAAGCAGTTCAACAATCCCTCCCACTTTGGGCTATACAAGGTGTTGGCGAACAATGTGGAGCAAGGTGTGGATAACCTGCGTACTCTGCTTCAAAGCCGAGAGACTCCTGAAAGCAGACAGCAGTTGGCAGAGGTTGGTGTACCCTTTGAAGACTATCTGCCACAGCAGAAGAAGAGCACAGCCATAGATGCAGACAAGGTAGACTGGAAGATGCTCGACAGTCTCGGACTCTCCCGTGATCGGTTAGAGCAGAGTGGTGAGCTAGAGAAGATGCTCAACTGGCAGAAGAGTAACCTCGTGACCATAGCTATCCCCATAGGAGATACAACTATCTACACAGAGGCTCGCCTTGCCTTCCGCACAGATAATGAGGGTAATATCGGGTTAGCCATACACGCTATGCGTAAAGAACCACAGCTCGACTATCCCTATATGGGCTACAAATTCTCCCCCGAAGAGAAGGAGCAACTACTCGCAACAGGCAATCTCGGCAAAACCATTGAGGTAACACCCAAGAGCGGAGAACCTTTTGCAGCCTATGTCTCCATCGACCCACAGACCAATGAGATTATCGCCTTGCGTGCCGACCGTGTAAGTATTCCTCAAGAGATCAAAGGCGTCACGCTCTCTGATCACCAATACAAAGATCTAGTTGAAGGCAAAGCGGTGAAAGTAGAAGGTATGACCGCTAAGAGTGGCAAGTCCTTCGATGCTACGCTTCAGGTCAATGCAGAGAAGAAAGGCATTGAGTTCATCTTCGGAGAGAACAAGAGTCTCAAAGAGCGTCAGGAACAGCGACAAGATCGTCAACAAAGCAAGGCACCCCGCAAGCTTTGTGGTCTAGAGTTGTCAGAGAAGCAACGAGAAGCCTTAGACAATGGTCGCACACTTTACCTCAAAAATATGATTGATAAAGAGGGGCAACCCTTCAATGCCTATGTCCGTATGGACAAAGAGCAGAATCGCCCACGCTTCTACAAATGGAACCCTGACAAGAAGCAAGAAACGGGAAAGGTCGAAGCCGTAGCGGAAGAACACAAGACGCAAGTAGCCGTGAATAGCCACGGCAAGACCAACGAAGCTACCAAGCAGGTGAAAGAGCCACTGAAAAAGGGGCAAACAGAGCCTACTGCTGAACAAAAGCAGAAGCAGGACGAGAACAAGCAGAAGAAGTCCCGAGGACGTAAGATGTAACCCATAATCCATTCCAAGACTATGACAACATGTATTATTGCTGAGAAGCCCTCGGTAGCACGAGATATAGCCCGAATCGTTGGAGCGACAACAAAGCAAGACGGATATTTAGCAGGAAACGGTTACCTCGTCACGTGGGCTATGGGACACCTCATTACACTTGCCATGCCCGAAGCTTACGGCTATGCTAATTACAAAGCAGAAGAGTTGCCCATTTGCCCCAATCCCTTCCAGCTCATTGTCCGACAAGTGCGTAAGGACAAAGAGTACCACGAAGACCCTGCAGCACTCAAGCAGCTCAAGGCAATAAGCTCCTGCTTTAATCAGGCAGATCGTATTATTGTGGTAACAGATGCTGGAAGAGAGGGAGAGTTCATCTTTCGCTGGATTTATCGACACTTAAATAGTCACAAGCCCTTTGATCGCCTATGGATCTCCTCCCTTACTGACAAAGCTATTCGAGAGGGTCTAGCGAATATCAAACCAGGGAGTCATTATGACCATCTCTATTACGCAGCCCAAGCACGAGCAGAAGCTGACTGGTTGATGGGAATCAATGCCAGCCGAGCTCTCTCCATTGCTTACCGTGGAGGCTACTCACTAGGACGAGTGCAGACTCCAACTTTGGCCATGGTGTGTCATCGCTATATGGAGCATAGAGACTTTACCTCTGTTCCTTATTGGAAGCTCTCTGCGATGATAGAGGACGAGGGCTTATCCATCAAAGCCGTGAGCCTACAGAACTTTGATAATGAAGCTGCTGCCCAAACTGCTCTCACTTCATTACGCAGTATCGGCTCGCTTACGGTCACAGAGGTCACAAGAAAGGTAACGCATACAGCTCCACCCCTCTTGTATGACCTGACCGCTCTGCAAAAGGAGGCTAATGTACGTCACGGCTTTTCTGCAGATAAGACCCTCACCCTCGCACAGTCGCTTTATGAGAAGAAGTTTACTACCTACCCCCGTACGGGTAGCCGATATATCAGTGAAGATGTTTTTGAGGAAGTTCCCGACCTCCTTCGCAAGATTGGCAAACCATTGCCCCAAGAGCTGAACCGCCACTCGGTAGATGATAGTAAAGTTACCGACCACCATGCCATTATCCCCACGGGAGAAACCGCATCGGTATTGTCGGTAGATGAGACCACGCTTTATCAAATGATTGTTACCCGCTTCGCAGAAGCCTTCTCGGCGCACTCTGAAGAGGAGCGTATGCAGGTAGTACTCAAGGACGAGACCAACAGCTATGTTTGGAAAGCGTGCCGTCAAGTCTCTTGGGGTTGGAAATCAGTACAGAGTACCACTTCTCAAGAGCATAAAGAGAGCGAAGAAGACGAGCCACTTGTGTCCTCATTGCCCAACTTGACTGAGGGGCAAACTTTACTCCTGCAACAAGCAGACGTAATCGAGCAAAAGAGCAAGCCTAAGCCACTCTATACAGAAGCGACCCTGCTCTCGGCTATGGAGCATGCTGGCAAGGAGGTAGAGGATGTTGCAAGTAAAAAGGCTTTCGCAGAGTGTGGCATAGGCACACCTGCTACACGAGCCAACATCATTGAGACACTCATCCTGCGTGACTATATCCGTAGGGAGAAGAAGAGCATAGTCCCAACGGAGAAAGGGTTAGCCGTCTATGAAATAGTTAAGGACAAACGCATTGCCAATGCGGAGATGACAGGAGCGTGGGAGGTGGCACTAGCAGCAATCGAGGCAGGAAGTATGGATGCCGGTAAGTTTGCACAAGGCATCAACTCCTACGTCTCCACCATCTGCGAGGAGTTGCTCTCGCTCGCACCTGCATCTAGACAGCAAAGGTACCCCACATATCACTGCCCTAAGTGTGGTCGAGAGAGTGTGGGGATCTATGCCAAGGTGGCGAGGTGCAAGAATGATGATTGTGATTTCCACATATTCCGTGAAGTATGCGGTACGTATCTCTCCGAAGAGAATGTCCTAGACCTCATAACCAAGGGGCATACCCCTATGTTGAAAGGCTTGACGAGCAAGGCTGGTAAGAAGTTCAATGCCCGATTGGTCCTACAAGAGGATAGTTCTACCAAATTTGAATTCGAGCAAAAGGGAAAGAAGTGATAGCCCGCACAAGCGACTTAGCTCAGTGCCACAACTATCTCTCACGGCGTTCCTTACTTGTCCTATAGTCTTGAAAGATCTATTCTTGGTTTGAAGACTCTCTATTATTTGAATTGTCTGCTTATAAAGCAAAAGAACTAAAAAGCAATTGAGCAAAGCCAGAGGAGGAAGGGTATCCTCTCTGACCTGCTCAATGAGCTAAAAAAGAGCTGTCGTATAGTTTCTCGTTGAGGCTCGCTGTACTCTCTTTTGGGGAGATACTAGCCGATAGACGTTCTCTCTTAGAATCGTATGATTAGATTGGCTAGTCCGTAAAAGTTATCTTGCCCTAAGTCATATGTTGCAGAGAGACCAGCACCCACTCTCTCCGTAATCATATATTCGTATGCAGCTCTAGCTCCGTAACTCCACAAGCTACCATATAGCAGATCGATGGACATATCCTTGCCATTACTGCTCATCTTAGAGCTGTCATATAGGCCTATACCGCCTAGTACACCCAGCACTGCGCTGTGCTTACTACTTGGGGTGAAAAGCTTCACAAGGTTGACCCCTGCATAGAGGTTCACAGAAGATGTGTTGGCAGAGTGTTGCTCCTTGTTGTGATCTTTATCCGCTTGAGAGATTTGTATAGAGGAGTTTTGATCTTTGAGGTGCCAAGCCTGTCCGTGTCTTTTTGTCGTAGAGAGGGTCTGTGAAGTGGTGTGATGTAGCGCAAGGCCAAACTCAAAGGCACTCACGCTATAGGTTATCTGAGCTGCCTTTGCAAAGCCGATGCTCATAGCCTCGCTGCTTGAGGCACCTGCACCTAGAGATGCTTTCCATCTCAATGGAGCTTCTTGAGCTTTGGTCTCTTGAACCTGGATTGCTACAAGTGTCAGTAGCATGGTTAGTAGGGTGAAAAATCGATTCTTGTTCATAGTTACAGGATCTGTTTAGTTGTGCCTACTCTTTGGATTTAGCGTTTTTCGGCTTACACGCTCCCCTCTGGGAGGGGTTGTTTTTGTTTTACAGAGGCAAAGTTCGAAAGCTTTTGTCCTCCTCACAATACCCGAAAGGGTAATTGTGCTCTTGCGATCTGTTTTTACTGAGAAGGACGCATAGACGAACTGTGTCGCTACAAGACGGGTCGCTCGAGGGAGAGCATCGCTGTGCTTTCGGTGCGTACGGGCTTAACCCGATCACCAGCCGAGAAGGCATATGAGATAGTCAGCGCCAGTCGCCGACGTGGCGAGAGGTCGCCTGTTGTATCAAAGCGAGACGTGTAACCCGTGTAGGGACGCACGATCTGTGCGTCCGTTCCCGTTAAAGGTTACGATGTCCTGTTTTTACGATGGCGGGCTACACGTCTTGCTGTACTACAACGGACGCACAGATCGTGCGTCCCTACAACCGTTATACGTCTCGTTGTTCGGGAACGGACGCTCGACCGAGCGTCCCTACAACCGTTACACGTCTCGTTGTTCGGGGACGGACGCCCTCCCGCTAGACACTTCCGTGCGTCTCGACAAAGGGCTACTCGTGAGCTTGGAGGAATTTAAGCCCCACAGAGGAATTTATCGATTGCTCGCTAGAAGATGAAAATCCTCCACGGAAGGGCGAAATAAAAGTTCGGAAGAATGAGATGAAACTTCGGAAGAATGAAGTGAAAGTTCGGAGGAGTTTCACAACGCCTCCCTGGGAAATGAAAAGTCCCCAGCGAAGAGATTCGAATTTCTTCGCTGGAGACCAAAATCAGCTACGTAATGAATAACCCGTACTAGGGACGCAACTCGTCAAAATCGTCAAAACCGTCACTCCAGATTGGCTGAATCTGGGATTTCACCCGTCGGGCAATGGTCTAGTGTGAAATGAGTACATTTGCACCGACCGTTTTATAAGAAAGATTGCCCCCGCTGAATGAGTATCCCTGACAAAGATAACAAGTACCTGAGCCCTCCGTCAGATGCGCGCCCTATGGTAGACGAGTCGCTATACCAAGAGCTACAGCCCTATGTGGACTCTGCCAAGGCTTTGGCGCGCCTGACCTACAAGTCACTATACATCATCGACTACAACAAGCTGAACTTCCTCTATGTCTCAAGCAATCCGCTCTTCTTATGTGGCGAGTCTGTCGATGAGGTTATGAGCAAGGGGTATCAGTTTTATTATCGTCATGTGCCAGAGGAGGATTTAGCGTTTCTTCAGCAAGTCAATCAAGCGGGCTTTAATTTCTACAAGGAGATAGCAATCTCTGAGCGCAAGGAGTACACCATATCCTACAACTTTCGAATTATACCTACCGAGTCTAAAGAACCACTCTTGATCAATCATCAGCTCACACCACTTAAGCTAGACTCGTCAGGTAACATTTGGCTCTCGCTCTGTCTCGTCTCTCTAGCCCACACGCGAGAGGTAGGGGAGGTGTATGTCTCAGCCGTCAACTCCAATAAGCGGTGGTGGCTCTCCTTAAAGAGTGGACGCTGGAAGCAGATCGAAGACCTCACACTCAGTGAACACGAAAAAGCCGTGGTCAGTCTAGCACATCAAGGCTTGTCCGTTGGAGAGATAGCGCAGATCATCCACCGCTCAGAAGACTCTGTCAAGGGGTACCGCAAGGCTCTCTTTCAGAAGCTTGGTGTGAGCAATATCGCAGAAGCTATAGCCGTAGCAACCAGTCCACTTCATCACCACATTAGCGGGTATTCCCAAGGAGAGTGCATTACAAATGAAAGTTCGCCTTCCTG
>OHCS01000218.1_pt1 | contig 37298 bp, 18 predicted proteins | sample 1566741 | NCBI WGS metagenome assembly OHCS01 (sample SAMEA3879604, study PRJEB24766) | human gut metagenome | biome: human-associated habitat; feature: feces | place: USA | collected 1985/1987 | reverse complement strand
GCTTCCTGACAGATGGGAAAAGGCTAATGACTAAAAAGGGATCATTAGACTTTTTATTTTTAATATACTATATAGAATCGCGGAGACGCTTACCATCTCTGTAAGTTTGTCCCAGACTCCCCCCCCGCCCGGTCTTCTATTTCCGAGGCGAGACCTTGTTCTCTTGAATGGCAATCTTGCCACGCGCTATCTTATATAGTCAAGCCAAGGATACACACAGTTTTTCGTCCGATAGAAATCGTTGCGCTGCCCTTTCCTGTTTATCGTTTCACCTTAGTGATGAAGTTTTATCACTAAGGTGATCAATTTTCATCACATGGGTGATACGGTTTCATCACTAAGGTGAAACGATAAATTGAAAAGGAAGAATACGTCATTCCGACTGCCGGTTATTCCAACCCTTCCAGCATTCTCTTTAAAACAACTGTAGCAGAAATTTCCCGGTTGGCCGCTTCAGGAATAACCAACGAAGTAGGCGCTTCAATCACCTCATCGGTCACAATCATGTTTCTTCTCACCGGCAGACAATGCATAAAGAAAGCATCGTTTGTCACTGCCATGTGCGCTGCATCTACCGTCCAGTTCATATCCTTGCTCAGGATCTTTCCATAGTCGGCAGGACGGGTGACACCGGGACATGCCCAGTTCTTGGCATAGATAAAGTCAGCCCCTTCAAAGGCTTTCATCTGGTTGTATTCCACCTTCGCTCCACGGACAAACTTCGGGTCCAGCTCATAGCCTTCGGGATGAGTGATGACAAAATCCACATCGGCCTCGTTCATCCAGTCGGCAAACGAGTTGGGAACGGCCTGAGGCAATGCACGCGGATGCGGCGCCCAAGTCAAGACCACCTTGGGACGGTCTTTCTTCTTATACTCCTCGATAGTAATCAGGTCGGCGAAAGCCTGCAACGGATGACCGGTAGCGGCTTCCATGGAGAATACAGGCTTGCCGGAATACTTGATGAACTGATTCAGAATCTTTTCGGTATAATCATCCTCGCGGTTCTCAAAATGAGCGAACGAACGCACACCGATGATATCACAATAAGAAGCCATCACCGGAATAGCCTCCAGTAAATGTTCACTCTTGTCGCCATCCATAATGACACCGCGCTCAGTTTCCAGCTTCCATGCACCTTGGTTCACATCAAGCACAATCACATCCATGCCCAAGTTACGGGCTGCCTTCTGGGTGCTCAAACGGGTACGCAGACTGTTGTTGAAGAAAATCAGCAGGCAAGTCTTATGCTTTCCCAGGGTTTCATATTTGTAGCGGTCTTTCTTGATTTCGAAAGCTTCGGCAAGGGCACTCTTCAAGTCGCCCAAATCGTGTACGTTTGTAAAGTATCTCATAATTTTTTCATTTATAGTATTATTGTCTTATTTGTCCATCCCCCTGAATAATCCACTTGTATGTGTTCAGTTCCTCCAGTCCCATCGGACCACGGGCGTGAAGCTTCTGCGTGCTGATACCTATTTCCGCTCCCAGTCCGAACTCACCTCCATCGGTGAACGAAGTAGGCACATTCACATAGACACAAGCCGCATCCACCATCTTCATAAAATAATCGGCCGCCCGGTCATTCTCCGTCACAATACATTCACTATGTCCCGAACCATAAATAGAAATGTGGGCCACAGCCGCCTGTATGGTCATAGTCGCCGTCACTGCCATTTTGTAGTCCAGAAACTCTGTTCCGAAAGTATCCGTAGAAGCATGTTTCAGCAAGTGGGAAGGGTAAGAAGTCTTCAGATAATTGTAACACAAGTCATCGGCATAGATTTCCACGTTGTCCTGCTGCAAGCCGCTACAAAGAGTGGAAAGATCGGTCAGCCGGTTCACATCTACAATCAGACAGTCCAAGGCATTGCACACGCTGACACGGCGTGTCTTGGCGTTGCGGATAATGGCGGCTCCTTTCGCCACATCACCCTCCTTGTCAAAATAAACGTGACACACACCGGCTCCTGTCTCGATAACGGGAATCGTGGCGTTCTGCCGCACATAGTCTATCAGCCCCTTGCCGCCGCGGGGGATAATCAGATCCACATAGCCGCGGGCATGGAGCAGCGCGTCGGCCGAATCATGTCCTGCCGGCAACAATGCCACCAGATAAGGAGACAAGTGGACTACATCCAGCAAGGTATTCCGGATAATCTCCACCAGGATACGGTTGGAGAAATCGGCATCGCTCCCCCCCTTTAATATACAGGCGTTGCCGGATTTGAAACAAAGTGCAAACACATCCAAAGTCACATTAGGACGAGCTTCATAAATAATGCCTATCACCCCGAAAGGCACACTTACCTTGGTCAGCTTCATGCCATTGGGACGCACGGCCTGGCTCAGTATCCTTCCCGATGGAGAAGGCAGCGTGGCTACCTGTCGTATGCCTTGGGCTATGGCGTGAATACGTTCCGCCGTCAGTTTGAGACGGTCATATTTGGGATTCGACGGATCCATCGCTGCCAGATCCTTGGCGTTCTCTTCCAGAATCCGGTCCGTAGCAGCCTCCACCCTGTCGGCCAATGCATACAAGGTGTCATTGATGATCTCCTCCTTGCAGAAAGCAAGAGATCCTTTTGCCTGCCGCACCTGTTTAAAAATATCTTTTATCTGTTCCATAGTCACTTCATTTTATCTAAATCATTACCACACCGCATCAGTCCAAATACAAATAATCATAGTGTACCATAGGTTTCTGTCCATGTTTCCCCTGCAATGCACGCGCTTCTGCCGAATCAAATCCGATGCGTCCCACTCCTATCTGCCTGCCCCGGTGGTCTATGATTTTCACTATATCATCTTTTTCAAATTCCCCTTCTATGCGGACCACTCCCACAGGAAGCAGGCTTACCGCCTTCTGTCCTTTCAACACTTTCACGGCCTGTTCGTTCAAATGCAACTCGCCTTTGGCAAAGCCTTCGCTATGGGCAATCCACTTTTTCACGCTGGATACTCCGCCTTCTGCCGGAATAAAGCGCGTACAAACCGTCTCTGCCGGATGTTGCAGCAAATCGACCAGAATATGGTCTTTCTTGCCGTTGGCTATAATGACGGTAATGCCCTCATCGGCCACTTTACGGGCAATGGTAGTCTTGGTCAGCATACCGCCCCGGCCGAATCCCGATTTCTCCGTCTGTATATAGTCCGAAAGATCCTTTCCCTGCTCCACCTCCCGTATCACCTGCGTACCGGGGGTAGAAGGAGAACCATTGTATATGCCGTCAATATTGCTCAGTATGATTAACGCCTGCATATCCATCATGGAAGCGATCATTCCCGAAAGCTCGTCATTGTCTGTAAACATCAGTTCGGTGACCGAAATGGTATCATTCTCATTTACGATAGGTATGACACCGTTCTCCAGCATCACCATCATACAGTTGCGCTGGTTCAGGTAATGACGGCGCGTGCCGAAACTTTCTTTCGTAGTCAGCACCTGCCCGACGGGAATACCGTGTTCGCGAAACAGCTCATAGTACCGGTTGATCAGTTTTGCCTGGCCCACCGCCGAGAAAAGCTGCCTTTGCTCCACGCTATCCAATTTCTTGGAAGGCTTGATCTCGCTGCGTCCCGAAGCTACCGCCCCGGATGAAATCAGAATGACTTCCACCCCGGCTTTGCGCAATTCCGCCACCTGGTCTACCAATGCCGACATACGCGTCACATCCAGCGTACCGTCTTTACGCGCCAACACATTACTACCGATCTTTACTGCTATTCTTGTAAACTGAACTGCCATTTCTCTTGTTATTTTAGAAACACAAATATAGATATTAAAATCAATCTGTAAAGTCAAATAAGCCAAAAATTAACCTTTATCGTATTTGTGTGCATGTATTTTAATTCTCATCTTTGCAAAATGAAAATATATAACGATAATATTCAATAGGCAAACGTATGGTTAAAGCTATTTTTTTCGATATTGACGGTACACTGGTTTCTTTTGAAACACATAAGATTCCTGCTTCGACCCAAGAAGCATTAAAGACACTTCGTGATAAAGGCATTAAAATATTTATTGCTACCGGACGCCCACAATGTTTAATAAACAACCTGGGTGACTTAGAGTTTGACGGGTATATCACCGTAAACGGAAGCTATTGTTTTACCGCCGGCCACCAGCCCATTTATAAAGGTTGCATCCCGCAAGAAGACATTGAACGGCTTATCACTTTTCAACAGAAATATCCGGTACCTTTCGTTTTTGCATACGGCAATGAAATGTTCGTCACTGAAGTGAATGACAGAGTACAGGCTGTTTCCGATCTGATTGAAATTCCTGTTCCCCCTGTCGCCTCCATAGAAGAAGCCCGTGGAAAAGACATCCTGCAAATAATGGGGTACTTTACGGCCGAAGAGGAAAAAGAAACAGATATATTCGGCAAAGTGCTGACCCATTGCGAGCCAATGCGCTGGTATCCATTGTTTGCCGACATCATTGCACGGGGCAACAGTAAAAGTACGGGAATAGACAAGGTACTGGAATATTTCGGCATCAACCTGAAAGACACCATGGCTTTCGGTGACGGCGGCAATGATATCCCCATGCTGAAACACGTAGCCACAGGGATAGCTATGGGAAACGCCGAACCTCATGTAAAAGCTGTGGCCGACTATGTGACCACCTCCGTAGATGAAGACGGAATAGCCAATGCGTTGAAACATTTCGGATTAATCTAAAGAAGGTTCGATAAAAGGAAAATGAATGCAGAGAGTATCCTCATGAGAGATCCCAAACTAAGGTTTTTCATGTCGTTTATTAATTTAAGAGATGCAAAGATATTCATTTACTTCTTATTAATTCGTTTCTTGTTTTGATTTCTTGACCCATTTTTCCAGAAAACTCTTTATCTTTACGCAAAATATTTATTAATTGCGAATCTATGAAGAAAACCAATTCTATCCTTTGCGCATTTGTATTGGCAGGCTCGCTCTTCGGCTGTTCCACAACACAGCAGAAGACAGGCGAAACTGACTACACGCAGTATGTTAACACGTTCATCGGAGCAGCAGACAACGGACATACCTTTCCCGGTGCCTGCCGTCCTTTCGGCATGATCCAGACAAGCCCCGTAACCGGAGCTGTCGGCTGGAGATATTGTTCGGAATATGTGTACACCGACTCCCTGATATGGGGATTTACCCAGACACACCTTAATGGAACAGGGTGTATGGACCTGGGAGACATCCTGGTGATGCCGGTTACCGGAACACGCGCCCGTGCCTGGGACGCTTATCGCAGCCACTTCCCCAAAGACAAGGAAGCAGCGACTCCCGGATACTACACCGTAGAGCTGGCCGACCCCGGCGTGAAGGCCGAACTGACCGCCTCTCCCCATGCCGCCCTGCACCGTTATACCTATCATAACGCCGACTCGGCATCTGTATTGATTGACCTTCAGCACGGACCTGCGTGGAACGAAAACCAATACCATTCGCAAGTACAAAGTTGCGAAACCAATTGGGAAGATGCACAAACCTTGACCGGACATGTACGCAACAGCGTATGGGTGAACCAGGATTACTTTTTTGTTATGAAGTTCAATCGCCCCGTCATAGATACCCTGTATCTGCCCATGGCCGAAACTGAAAAAGGGAAACGCATCATCGCTACTTTTGACATGAAGCCGGGAGAGGAACTGCTGATGAAAGTAGCCATGTCCACCACCGGCGTGGATGGAGCCAAGAAGAATATGGAAGCGGAAATAGCCGACTGGAATTTTGAAGGAGTGAAGCAAGCAGCCCACAACGAATGGAACAATTATCTGAGCCGCATTGAAGTAACGGGTACGGATGACGAGAAGACCAACTTCTATACCAGCTTCTACCATGCCCTGATACAGCCCAACCAAATCTCGGACGTAGACGGATGGTACCGTAATGCAGCCGATTCCATCGTTAAAGCCGGTAACGGAGCTTTTTATTCCACTTTCTCCTTATGGGACACTTATCGCGCCGCCCACCCGTTTTACACCTTAATGGTTCCTGAAAAAGTAGACGGATTCGTCAATTCATTGGTAGAACAAGCCGAAGTACAAGGGTTCCTGCCCATCTGGGGACTTTGGGGAAAAGAAAATTATTGCATGGTGGGCAACCATGGAGTATCCGTAGTAGCCGAAGCCTATCGCAAAGGTTTCCGCGGTTTTGACGCCGAACGAGCTTTCAATGCTATTAAAAAGACCCAGACAACATCTCACAAGTTGAAATCCGACTGGGAAACTTATATGAAATATGGCTATCTGCCCACCGACTTGATTCAGACAGAATCCGTATCTTCCACATTGGAGTCGGTTTATGACGACTATGCCGCCGCCGACATGGCCAAACGAATGGGCAAAGAAGAAGACGCAGCTTATTTTGCCAAACGTGCCGACTTCTATAAGAATCTGTTTGATACGAAAACCCAGTTCATGCGTCCGCGAAAAGCAGACGGAACTTGGAAATCTCCGTTCAATCCCAGTCAGGTAGGACACTCGGAAAGCGTGGGAGGTGACTATACCGAAGGAAACGCATGGCAGTACACTTGGCACGTACAACACGATGTACCGGGATTGATCGGGTTATTTGGCGGGGAACAACCATTCCTGACCAAACTGGATTCATTATTCACCCTGAAACTGGAAACCACCCAAGCGGATGTGACCGGTCTGATCGGTCAATATGCACATGGCAATGAACCAAGCCATCACATTACCTATTTATATACGCTGGCAGGCCGTCCCGAACGTACCCAGGAACTGATCCGCGAAATCTTTAATACTCAATATCGCCCCGAACCCGATGGACTGTGCGGCAATGATGATTGCGGACAGATGTCAGCATGGTATATGTTCTCGGCTATGGGATTCTATCCGGTGGATCCGGTAAGCGGCAATTATGTATTCGGTGCTCCGCAGATGCCAGAATTCGTATTGCACCTGGCAGACGGAAAGACTTTCACCATTATTGCCGAAGGATTATCAAAGGAACACAAGTATATTGACAGCATCACCCTGAATGGAGAACCTTATGCAAAGAATTATATTTCTCATGAAGATATCCTGAAAGGAGGAACGCTGATTTATAAGATGAAATAAGATACCTTTTCATATAGATGACGCAGATGACACGGATTTACCTTTAGTTTATCCTTGTTATCTGCGTCATTCGCATGAAAATACATCACAAAGCATCCGGATGGGTTCATCCGATTCTATCTCTATAACACAAACTCTCCTTCCAGCCGGATATCATTAGAAGCCGCACCTACCATCACTTTAAACTCTCCCGGCTCCACCACATAATTCATCTCCGAATCATAGATGGCCAAATCATCTTTCTTCAAATGGAAAATCACTTGCCGGCTCTCTCCTTTCTTCAAGAAAATACGCTGAAAGGCCTTCAGCAACAAAGGAGGTTGTGAAACAGAAGCCACCTTGTCGCCAATATAAAGTTGCACCACTTCCTCGCCATCACGATTACCCGTATTGGTCACCGTACAAGCAACTGTCTGCAAAGTTTCCATCTCCGTGCCTTTTTGGAGTTCCAAACCACTATAAGTGAACCGGGTGTAACTCAAACCATACCCAAAAGCATAAAGCGGTGTACCTTTGCTTTCCACATAATCGCGCTGCGTACCTTGTGAATAGAAAACAGGCAATTGTCCTTCACTGCGCGGAACAGACACCGGCAGACGTCCCGCCGGACTGTAATCGCCAAACAAAATGTCGGCAATTCCCATTCCTCCCTGTTCACCTGGATACCAAGCAGTCAGCAAAGCCTGTGCTTTCTCCGCCGCCAGATTCATATTCATGGTACGCCCCTGAATATACACAACCACCAAAGGCTTTCCCGTAGACGCCACGGCACTAATCAGCTTCTCCTGATCACCCAGCAAACGTAAAGAACTACGGTCGAACCCTTCTCCGCAATCCATATCGGGCAATGTCTTTGCATCTTCGGAAACGGTAGCAGCACCGGTACTGATGTATTTCGTCTTAAAATCACGGGCACTGGAACCGCCCACTACCAGCACTACCGCATCTGCTTTCTGTGCGGCTGCCACAGCAGCGGGAATATCAGTAGCAGTCGTATCGCGCACCGCACATCCCTTTACATAAGTTACCCGAGTGCTTTCCGATACAGCTGCACGTATGCCGTCCAGCACAGTAGCCACCTCTTCACGAACTTGGGGAGCGGTATAATCGCCCAACTGGTTGTACATTTCATCCGCATTAGGGCCGATGACCGCCAAATGTCCGATATGCTTGCTCAATGGCAACACTCCCTCATTCTTCAACAGCACTACCCCTTCACGAGCTACTTGCCGTGCCAGTTCCTTGTGTTCTTTAGAGTGAACCAGCTTCTTTGCCAATTCGGGCGACACATACGGATTCTCGAACAAGCCCATCTGAAACTTCAAACGAAGTACATTACCGACCGCCCTGTCCAGATCGGCCATGGTAATCAAACCTTCTTCGTATGCCTTCTTCAAATTTTTTCCAAAAGCATTTCCACCCAAATCCATATCCAGACCGGCTTTCAGTGCTTTCACTGCCGCCTCCTTGTTGTCCTTGGCGGCACGCATACCCACAATACCTTCTATACTGATCAAATCCGAATAGACAAACCCTTTGAATCCCCATTGATTGCGCAACACATCAGTCAGCAATTCCTTGTTGGCAGTGCAAGGCACTCCGTCTATCGCATTGTAAGAAGTCATAAGGGTACCTGCTCCCTCCTCCACCGCTTTCCTGAAAGGAGGCAAGTATTCAGAAAGCAACTGGCGCATACCACAATTGGCACGAGATCCGTTATGTCCGGACTCGGGTACACCGTATGCCGCAAAATGCTTCAATGTGGCATACAGATGCTTCCCATCATTCTGCACTTTACCTTGCATTCCCTTCATCATAGCCACTCCCATGATGGTAGTCAGCACCGGATCTTCCCCAAAGGTTTCCTCCATGCGTGACCAACGCGGCTCGCGAGCAATGTCCAGCACCGGACCATAACCAATGTTCGCCCCTTGCAAACGGGCTTCCAAGGCAATAGCTTCCCCCATTTTCAACATCAGCCCCTCGTTCCAGGTACTGGCAGCCGACAAAGCTGTGGGAAATACGGTAGTTCCGATAGCCATGTGTCCATGTGGGCACTCCTCGGCAAACAATACCGGAATACCCAGCCGCGTTTCTTCCACAGCATATTTTTGAAGTGCATTTAATGCTTTTGCCGACAACTCAGGACTTAGTCCGGTTTCCAATGTCTTTTGTGTCCACGGATCCGCGCGAAGTACAGCCCAAAATGAGCCTACAGGTGCCTCTGCCATCTTCTTTTTATACAATTCGGATACCGTCACTTCATTCTTTCCCGTTTTGGTGTACATTTCCCAACCCAACGGACAACATAACTGCCCCACCTTCTCTTCAATGGTCATCCGCCCCAACAAGTCCTTCACTCTATATTCTATAGGAACAGCTGCCTGTTTATAGAGCCATTGCTGCGCCATAACCTGTCCGGTGCATAACATACCGGACAGGAGAAGCACTCCCGACAATAACTTCTTCCTTCTTACCATAATCATTATTTCTTTAAAACAAACGATAACGCTATCGGTTCATTCTCTATTCCCTTAGGCAAGGTAACCTCCACTTTATCACCTTTCAAAACATATTTCACACGCTTATTCCCCTTCAACAACTTCATGTTCCCTTTGGGCAAATTGCCCTTCCATTCAATGACATTCGGCAACTTCTCGCCTTCGGGCAACGCATAAATAGCATACAAGGTCTTTCCATCCTTATCGGCAGTGAACCATACATTACCATCCCGATACACCGGAGTTATACGGGTATTATAAATAGCTTTTCCATTGAAACGTAGCCACTTTCCTACTTCATGCAGACGTTTTGTCACTTCTTCCTCAATAACTCCATCCGCTGTAGGTCCTACTCCCAACAATAAGCATCCACCTTTAGCCGTAATCTCGCTTAAGATATTAATCACCTTTTGAGGTGACTTAAACGGTGCATTGGGAACCCATCCCCAGTCATTGCTCAGCGTGATGCAACTTTCCCACGGATAGTCCAGCTGTGTTTCAGGAATGCCGCGTTCCGGGGTCTGATAGTTCTCATTCTTGCCACGAATGCTACGGTCTACTGAAATCAGACCGGGATGTTGCTTGCGAGCCTTCTCCAAAATGCCATCCAGATTGATATCATCACCGGTTACCCAGCCTCCGTCCAACCACAAAATATCAAAACTGCCATAACGAGTCATCAACTCATCCAGTTGGTTTTGTGTGAAGGTCTGATAATTCTTCCACCAATCCGGATGGTTCTCTTTTTTGTAGTTAATACGACGGTTGGCAGTAGCAAAATAAGGATTCCAGAACCATTCACAATGCCAGTCTGGCTTGGAAAAATAACATCCCATCATAAAGCCCTTCTTGCGGAAAGCATCAAACACATGAAACGCCACATCCTTACGCGGATTATTTTTAAACGGACCATTGGCTATAGAAAAATCAGTGTATTTAGAATCGAAAGTGCAAAAGCCATCGTGATGCTTAGTTGTGAAAATCATGTACTTCATACCTGCATCCTGCATCACTTCCGCCCACTGTTCCGGATTAAAATTCACAGGATTCAATGAATCTTTCAAGCCCCAATACCATTTTTTATATTCATCATAAGACAAACTTCCCTTGCGGCTTATCCAATCCACATCTTCCGAACAAATGGACCATGACTCTACAATGCCCAGCACAGAATACAACCCCCAATGAAACAATACTCCGAATTTTTGATCTTGCCATTTATCGAGTTTATCCAATACTTGTTGGTCAGTAGGCCACACATAATCCGTAGCCTTGGATTGTTGGTGCACAAATCCCTGCACCTGTTCTTGAGCACTCAAGCCCATTGAAAAAGCGGCCAAAGCCACACATCCTAGTAATCTCTTCAGGTTTTTCATAAATTAATTATTCAAATACAGTATTTTATAAAATAAATCATTTTGCTAACCCGGCAGGTTTCAATAATACAAACATGTAATAATGGATACTTAATCCGCCTTAAAATTAGAACAAAAGATTGACTGGACAATATCTATTTCAGTTTTATTCAAATAATTCACCAGAAAAGAGATGTCCTCGTATCACGATTTCACCGCTCCAATCCCATACAATAATCTAAAATGGAGAACACATCCTGAATGTCTTTCATGTCTATTTCATGGTCTTTGGCAAATTTTCTGATCTTTTCCTTATGCCTGATAAATATCTTTTCCAAATGTTTCAACGATTTTACTTTTTCCAATTTCCCTTTCACCTTTATATAATACGTATTGTCATTTTTCCGCCGATATACTTCCGTACTTCCTGCTTTCTGACGTTCATAAGGAGTATACATCTCTGTTCCGTTCAATCCAAGGTCACTCATCTGCAAACTCTTAACACTGCCTTGTGTTACTGATCCCAATGCTCCTTTAGAGCCTATATTCACATCTTTCAACAACCAGTCAATGTAAGCAATACCCTCTTTCATACATACGACTTCATAAAATCCTTTGCCCTCCGGAACAAATTTACGTTTTCCTATTATGATAGTATCAACTTGGGCAGGATTTGTCATCTCCATCATTTCCCCTCTTTGGCGAAAAAGCATTGTTTTGTTTGAAGCATCATAGTTAAGCGAAACGGCTGAAACAGAATGATTACGAAATTTAACCTGAGCCTGAACAAAATCATTAAAAAGAAATATCCGTTTAAACTGCTGCGCAGAAACAGGCACAGAAAAAAAATATAAAATGAAAAAAGTTAGAGATGCTTTCATTGGAGTTTATCTTAATTAATATAAGAAAAAAGAGGAGAAAGAGAGATTTCTCTCTTTCTCCCCCATTATTCAAAAAAACACTGAAGTACCGCCCATACTACCGACCTGCACCCCATACCGGAGCATTCTTGTCAGCCCACAGGCGTTCTGTAGCAAGCACCGAATTATACATACCGGAAGACGTAATGGTCAACCCTTGTTCTGCATAAGCTGCTTTCTTTATATCACCTGCAATATCATCATCAGTAACAGCACCTGTCGGGAAACGACGAGGAATGCTGGTTGCCGGCACTTCTGCATAGTCTATACGCGGCAAGATAGTTGAATGATAGCTCGGATATCCCGAACGACGAGCTGTAATATACACTTCGTTAGGATACAATGTAAAATGAAGCATTTCCTGCAAATAGATTTTCTCCAGCTTTTCAGCTGCTGTACCGGTGAAAGCATATTTTTCACTATTCATCATAGCTTCAATTTCTCCACCTTTCAAGTCAATGGTTCCTTCATTGGGATCATAGCCGAAACAACCTTGCACATTGCTATAGTAAGCCACTTGGTTATCTTTTGCCAATGCGTCATACGATTGAACAGAAAAAGCAAGAGCCTTGTCATAATACGTCTTGGCCTGTGCTTCCTGATTGTTCAGCATAGCAAACTCAGCCAGATAAAGATTAACTTCCGCCGCACTCATATACATACCATACCAAGGACGGTCAGTAGTAGTGAATGTATAGGTGTCATCCGGCAAAGTTGCTCCCGAAACCTGATCAGCGGCATTGTAATAACGACCGATAATCATCATCTGATTTAAAGTGGAATAAACGGTATAACTAGTCGGATTATTTCCTTCACTATTATGCAAGTACAATTCCTTGTCAGCATTTGTATAAGAAGAAGGGAAGAACCATTTATACTTACCTGTATTATCATTGCTTGCCATCCATGCTTCGGTCATGCCATAATAGCGTACCCACGGTTCACCCGGGCCACCCCATTTTACAAACTTCTTTTTACCGTCAGCACCTACTTCCGAAACAACATTCTTCTCTATAAATTCCGGAATTTCCAGACCTGCATCATAATACCCCTGTACAATCTTGGAGTTCCATGAATTCTTTTTATAAAAGAAACGAACACGCGGATCCCGGTTCTCTACCATAAAGTTAATGACAGTCTCACGACCGGCACATCCGGTAAAACCATTACTCCAATGATAAATACGATCGTTTACATAACCAGCGTCACCGGTCAAACGTACTTTACCTTTATTAAATCTTACATCTTCGTCCAATGCATCGATATAACCGCAAGAAGCACCTGCTACGTCAGCAGCAATTTGCTTGGCCTTACTTTCATTCTGTGCCAACAAGCGAACGGCAATACGTAATTTTAAGGAATTGGCAAACTTGGCCCATTTAGCAGTATTACCACCATAGACAACATCCTCTTCCGATTTCATAACCACCTCACCCGAAGTAAAAGAAACGATCGCAGTATTCAAGTCATTCAGCCATAAGTCATAAAGACTTTCCACACTATCAAAGTTTGGAGTAAGTGTTCCACCGTATGCCGCTTGGCAAGCCTCAACATAAGGAATGGAACCATACATGTCTGTCGCATAGATTCCCAGATAAATGCTCAAAACATGAGCCGCAGCTACATATCCCTGATTCTGAGCGCGCATGTCTTCATCCAATAACTCCATTTCTTTATCCATGGCACGAAGCACACGCAATACATTCAGATATTGCCTGCTTTGGTCACCGTCAATGCTCAAAGTCAGAATACCCTCAGAGGCACCACCGGTAGAAATCCCCATACCAGACCAAGAATATTTCATCGGAGCATTATAAAAATACTCCAGATAAGCTTGAGGATCGAATCGATTAACGGCTTCAGCAAACAAGAAAGAAACATTTCCTGTTGTCACCGCAGACGGATCCTGATTAATTTCCGAGAAATCATCACGGCATCCAGTAGTCATCAAAGCAGACCCGAAGGCAAGAGCTGCCAAAAGTAATTTATGTGATTTCATATTGATCTATTTTTTCTAATTATTAGAATGTTGCATTAATAGTAAATGTATAACTTGCCGTATATGGACTTACCGAACGAATCATGAACTGACCGGCCTGAGTACCACGCAGTGATTCAGGATTAAAATTGTTCGGCAAAGAATTCAGCAAATACCCCAAATTACGTCCGGTCAATGTCAGGTTAATACCGGATGCTCCAATTTTACCAGCAATTTTACTCGGCATACGATAATTCAAAGAAATTTCACGCAATGCAATGTAATTCAATTCATGGAACCAATCATTATTCTTCCATACAGCAGCGCGTCCCCAAGAGTTATTCCAATAGTTCCATGAAGAAGCATGTTGCGGATCAACAATACCACGGTTTACCAAATCAGCATAAAGTTCACCACCTTCAGCTATGGTATATGTACCAGTTGGGGTATTGATAGTCTGTCCACCAGGCATAATGGCTTCCGGAATAATACCGTCATCGTATGTCAGGCCATCCCAAATGGAAGTATAAGTAATACCTCCATTTTCAGCGTCCACACCATTCATTGAACTCTTCAGATAACCGTATGCCGTACCATAGTGAGAACCATAAATAGCAACCATGCCACCAAAACGCATATCCATTGAAGCACGCAATGTCCAGTTTTTATATCTCAAAGAAGTATTTACAGAGCCCAGGAAGTCCGGTTGAATAGAGCCTACAGTTTCCACTTTTCCAGAACGTGTATAGTACACAGAATGACGGCTGTTATAAGAAGCCAGTTCCAAAATAGGCAGACCGGTTTTTTCATCATAATTCGGAGTAGCATCCGACTTCAGCAAACCATATTCACCCCCCACTTCGGCCACAGAAGCAATACGATAATTACCATAAGCAGCATCACCAACTAAAGTGATATAGTTAGCTACATTCTCATGCAGTTCCACTATTTTCGAAGTATTCTTGGTATAAGTAAAATTCAAATCCCAAGTCCAGTCCTTTGTTTCAATCGGAGTCGTATTGAGAGCCAATTCAATACCTTGATTCTGGATGTTACCGGCATTGATCAACTGATTGGACAAGCCAGATTCTGACGGAACTTTAATAGTCATGATCTGGTCTTTAGTATTTTCTTTATAATAAGTAAAGTCCACACCAATACGGTTTCTCAAGAAACGCCAGTCAAGACCTATTTCCCAAGCATTCTTACGTTCCGGTTTCAAATTAGAGGCATAATAAGTATCTGGCACCTGCAAACCATAAGAATTATCAATACCATACAAACTATAAGCAGTATTGATTTTATACGCATCCGTATCATTACCAACCTGAGCCCAAGAACCACGGACCTTAGCAAATGAAATCCATTCCGGCATCTTTCCGCGGAAAGTTTCATGAATCAACCAAGAAGCTGAAACAGAAGGATAGAAATAAGAATAGTTACCATGCTTGTCGGCATATACCAATGAAGACGACCAGTCGTTACGTCCAGTTACATCAAGGAACACCTGGTCCTTCCAGCTCATCGCTACCTGACCGGCCAACGACAAGATAGTCTTTTCACCCGAAATGTTTCCAGAAGTACCTACAGGATTCTTTGAGTTACCAATAAAGAACTGACCGGGGATAACCAAACCACCGTTAGTATTGAGTTGCAATTCCTGTTGGAAATTATGATAATATTCTCCGCGAATGAAACCACTGATATTGAAATCCTTCACCTCTTTATTCCATGAGAAGCTGGCATTCAAATTTGTTTGTTCCTTTGTGTATTGACCTAACTTATAATATCCTCCCTCATTAGCATAACCACTACCCAGTTCTTTAGATTCATTGCGTTTGTAATAATAGTTATAATTTCCTTCGGCTGTAAATTTCAACCAACTGTTCAAATCTGCAGTCAATTTAAGGCTGGGACGTACAGAAGTTTCCTTTTGAATGTATTCATTTTCATACACACTCCACCAGACACTTCTACCCGGAGCATTTCCATATTCATCATTATAAGCATTATCAGCCAAGCCGCCATGCGCACCTTTGTAACGTGTTCTCCAATAACGAGTGTCATACATACGGCTAAAGGTACCATCAATAAACTTTTCACCAAAGTTGGTTTCTCCACCCTGTCTCGGGGTTGAATTAGCAAAAGAGATAGCAGCTTCAAGTTCCACATCCTTTGATATCTTATGACTAGCTTTACCTAAGAAAGAAATACGTTCAAATGAATTGTTTGGTGTATTACCATCAGCATACTTATAAGATAAAGAGGTATAGAAAGAAGAGGTGTCATTGGCTCCTTGAACCGAAACATTCGTATTGGAATTGAAACCATTATCGTATGCATCAACAAAGTTATTCTTATAGGGAGAATAATTCACTGTAGTATAATCATAAAATTCGATAGGCTGACCATCAAATTTCGGTCCCCAAGAAACACCGCCACCCCATGCAACGGAACGATCGCCATTACCATTCAGATAAAACGAATTAGTATCCTGCATATTACCGGATGACTTATAATTTGCATAACCTGACATGTAACCATCACCACGCTGGTTCTGAAAATCAGGACCTCCATATACATGGTCTATACCGAATGTTTGAGAAAAGCTAACACCAAAACCTTTTTTTCCCTTACCACTTTTAGTTGTGATCACAACAGCACCATTTAAACCACGGGAACCATAAAGAGCTGTTGCCGCAGCCCCTTTCAGAACCGATACCGATTCAAAATCATCCGGATTTAGGTTCTTCAATTCATTACCCCAGTCGGTATCATTAGCAGCCCAGTCGGCATCACCATTTTTAATTGCATTGTCTAAAATGACGCCATCCACTACATAAATCGGCTGGTTGTTACTTCCCAATGTAGAAGCACCACGAATCAAGATCTTGGAAGACCCGAAAAGTCCCCCATCACCTGCCGAGATTTCAACACCGGCTACTTTACCTTGCAAAGCAGAAACTGGATTTACCACATTAGAATTCAGCTCATCGCTCTTGATTTCTGTTACAGCATATCCCAAAGCCTTAGTAGCACGTTTCATACCCAAAGCGGTCACCACCACTTCCTGCAAGGTTTGTGTGTCATCTTGTAATGTTACATTCATGGGTTGTCCATCCCAAGGAATCTCTACTGTTTGATAACCGACAAAAGAAATCTGAATGATATCCCCCTTTTTCACATTGGACAAAGAAAAGTCACCATCAATACCTGTTATAGTACCATTAGTCGTCCCTTTCACTACTACAGATGCACCAATGACAGTTTCACCCGTAGCATCCTTGACAATTCCTGTACATGTACCACTTTGTTGTGTGATTTTCACATCGGTAACGCCGGGATTGGCGACCGCGTATGCTGCTCCGGTAGAGGCACCCATTAGGAACAGCAACATACTGACTGATTTTAGTCGTTTTAACATAGCTGTGATTTTTTAAGTTTATTGAAAATCAAGTAATTACATTTTCTTAGTTCCTTCAGAACTACTCTTACAGCTATTGTGTTGATATTCAATGGAGTTGAATATGATAACGACAAAAAGAAATTTCCATTTAAAGCCGTTAAAACAAACTTTAAATGGAAATTTTCTACTTCATTTCTACCCAAATCACTACTTTGCACAAAGAAATAAGGGAGTATTACATTCCGTAAAAGAATGAGAACTTTCAATAATTGGTGGGAAAGTTTTTCATCTTACAAATGAAAACAGCATCGGCTCATTATTTTAGAAAGTCCTTATCTTTTTCAAGAAGAATCAACTCTTTACTTACATATAAATAATATTTGCAAAATAATTCTATGTATAGTCCTGAAGGTCAAAATAAAACAATCCCCTTGTTTTTACAGGAAAAACAAGGGGAACTGTTATTCTTTAATTTTATTTTCAGTTCTTCGGTCCTTTGCCAAAATCAGGATTTTCTTTATCCATCCATACACGTTCGTCATGCAAAACTTGTGGATTTTTTGCATTTGTACCTTGATATGTATAACCTTGTGCTTTATATGCAGCGATAGTTATGTCATGTAACTGATCTGATTCCAAAGGCTCCATAACAGCAAATCTTCTAGGGATAGGATAAGAGTCACCCAATTGTTCGTCAAATTCCTTACGCGGTAAAATGGAACTATTCTTCATAGGAACACCAGAACGCATAATGTTAACATATTGATCAATCGGTGCATTAAAATAATGGAGATATTCTTGGATATACACTTTTTCCAAATCAGAAGCTTTATCTCCACTTAAATTATAAGCCTCTTTCTTAAGCAGTTCTGTCAGCCATTCCTCTTGCAGCTTAATGGAAACATCATGAGGGTCATTTACATAAGGACTGTCATAATAAGGTATATGATTCTGACCGGCAACATAATCATATCCTTTTACTGAAGCAGTGATACCGTCTGTAAAATACTCTTGGGCACTTTTTTGTCCATTCCAAGTAGCTCCCAACAGGGTGAATTCAGCCAAGAAGAAATTGGTTTCCGCTGCCGAAAAATACAGACCATACCAGCCATATTGTTGAGTGTCCTGAACCGGAGTAACATCCGGAGCATCCGGATAAGTATATGTCAACAAACCTTTTACCATTTCTTGATTCCGGTAAGTACACGGATAATAGCTTTTCTTGGCACCAGCTGCCGAGTACAAAACAAACAATTGTCCTGTGGGGTCAAAATAATCCTCGTATTTGTCCATCTGTCCTGCACCTATTTCTACAGGAAGACCATAATAACGTACCCAAGGTTCACCTGGACCACCCCATTCTTTAAAGACTTTCTTTCCATTTTTAACCTCAGAAATTACATTCTTTTCTACAAAATCCGGCATTTCTCTTTTTTGATCAAAATAAGCCTGCACAACATTAGAATTGTAGTCATTCTTTTGGAAGAAATAAAGCAAACGCGGATCTTTGTTGTTTACCAAAAAGTCTATAAGATGTTGCGTACCTACTCCTACAGAAAAATCATTATTCCAATTGTTATCGAACTTACCCTTGTTATATACAAAGTCATCATCCGTAGTAGCAATTAAGCCAACAGGACTTTCTGCCACCTGTTTTACTATTTCAAAAGCACGGTTCCGGTCTTTGTTTATCAAACGGGCTGCAATTTTCAATTTCAAAGAATTGGCCAGTTTGCCCCATTTTTTCAAATCACCTTTATAAATAAAGTCCTGATTATTCAAAACATCTTTGATTTCGTTACTGCTCAGATAATTAATAGTCTGGTCCAGTTCTTTCAGCCATACTTCCAAAAGTTCCTCTTGAGTGTCATACTTAGGTAATAACAAAGGAGGATTGGTATATCTGGCTTGTTCTGCTTCTGTATATTGACGTGAGCCATATAGGTCGGCATCTTGGATACTTAAATAAACCAACAAAGGATTACAAAGATATTGGATATATTCATAAGTCGCTTTTTCCTCTTCAGGCAACTGGCTGATTTGATATCGAATCTCATTAGCATAACGAAGAACTTCGTTTACTTCATAACCACAACCATTGGCTTCATCAGTCGGACGATTTGAACGAGTTGTATTACCTCCTGATGAAACTGTTGTTTGCGACCAGGTAGAAAGATCATTAAATCCTCCAAACCACTGTGCATAATCTCCCGGTTGGAAAGAAGCCTCACATTTAGTGAACAGGAAACGAATATCAGGCTTTGTAATAGTAGACGGATCTGAATTTAATTCAGAGAATTCATCTACACAGGAAGTAAACATTACACTTCCTAAAAGCAGTGCGGCTGCTAAAGTTCTATATTTCATTGTTGATAATTCTTTTAAAGTTAACAATTAGAAATTGGCATTAATTGTAAATATGTAACTTGCCGTATAAGGCTCGAAACCACGAATACGGAACTCTGAAGCTGAATTAGAACGTACAGATTCCGGATTCAGGTTATTAGGTAATGAATTATACAGATATCCCAAATTACGTGCACTGAATGACAGGTTCAATCCTTTTGCACCCAGTTTGTGACTGATGCTATTAGGCAAACGATAATTTATAGTAATATTACGCAAAGCGATATAACTCAACTTGTGTACCCAAATGTCATCAATTGTCTGTGCTCCCCATGAATAATTATTTCCATACCATGAACCGGCATGAGTGGGTTCCAGTTTTCCTTCCTGTACCAGCTGTGCGTAAGACAGTCCGCTGACATCCATTTTTGTTCCATCCACCAAGGTTGCAATTGTTCCTTCTTTAAAAACACCTTCCGGAATCATACCATCAGTATATTGAATACCTTTGGAATCGGCATATTGACTAGTCCAAGTCATACCTCCATGTTCCGGGTCACGGTATTGCAAAGAGCTTTCTGTCCAACCGGCCTGAGTTCCGTATAAGTTACAGTAAGATGCCACCAAACCTCCAAAACGCATGTCCAGTCCGACATTCAAACTTAAATCTTTCCAAGTTAATGTTGTTGCTACAGATCCCAGAAAATCGGGTGTCATGTTGCCCACTACTTCCGCTGTTTTGCTTTGTGCTCTATATGCGCCTCTCCAGCTGTCATCCCACTCCAACAAAGGTACACCGTTTTCATTACGTGCCTGAGTGACATCTGACATCAACACACCATAAGACTCACCGACTTTTGCTACAGAGCCGATATGATAGTCGTATGCGTTTACATAACCGGACAATTCAATATAGTTGGCAACATTAGGATGTAAGGATACAATTTTACTTCTGTTTCGTGTATAAGTGAAGTCCAGATTCCACTGCCAGTCTTTAGTTTTGATAGGAGTAGTATTTAATGCGATTTCAATACCTGAGTTTTGGATATTACCAGCATTTACCAACTGTTGGGTAACACCGGAAATAGCAGGAACATTGATTTTCATAATCTGGTCTGTGGTATTTTCCTTATAATAAGTGAAATCCAAATTCAAACGATTATTAAAAGTACGGAAATCCAAACCTATTTCCCATGAATTCTTACGTTCCGGTTTAAGGTCGGCAATCTTCATCAGTTTGTCCAGTTCATTGGTATAGATATTGCCGTCATACATTTCCATTGTGGCAAAAGAATACGTCTGATTGACAGCGTATGGGTCTGTATCATTACCTACTTGTGCCCATGATGCACGAAGTTTTGCCAAGTTAATCCATGAAGGCATACTTTCGCGGAAAGTTTCATTAATCAACCATGAACCTGATACAGAAGGATAGAAGTATGAGTGATTACCTGTACGATTGGCATATACCAATGCAGAAGACCAGTCATTACGTCCTGTAACATCCAAATAGAATTGATTCTTCCATCCTAAATTTAAAGCAAAAATGGCAGAAATAATTCTTTTGCTGCCCGATATGGTCGATTCGCTCTTTTTAGTCTTTTTTGAGTTCTCCACGAACCATTCTCCAGGCACCACCATTCCTCCGTCAGTTGATACTTTTGAATGTTGGGAAGAGGTGTTGTAATACTCAAATCGTGCGAATCCACCGAGTGAAAAATCTTTTATCTGCTTGCTGGCAGTAAAAGTTCCCCCTACGGTAAATTGTTCTTTTATATCTTGCGTAATACCATAATATCCTCCTTCGTTTGCATAACCGGAACCTAATTGCTTATCTTCTATAGAAGTATAATAACGGTTCATATTAGCGTCTGCTTTAAACTTCAGCCAATCTGTCATCTTTACATTTACTTCAAATGTAGGACGAATAACAGTTTCCTTCCGTACATAATCGTAATTATCTACTTTGAAGAAATAATTTTTAGCGCTGGAAGGAACCGAACCATATTGGTCACCATAGCTGGTACTGGCAATACCACCATGCTCACCTAAATATTTGTTCCGGAAATAATCTACGTCAAATAGCGGGTTAATCACATTGGTATTTGCATTGACAAACAATTCACCCGCATTCAGTTGTGCATTACGCGGTTTTGAGTTGGCAAAGCTAAAAGAAGCAGCAACATCCACCCAATCGTTCAACTTATGGCTAGCTTTCAACAACATGGAGTAACGTTCAAAAGTATTGTTTTCTGTTGTTGATTTGGCATTTTTATAAGATAAAGATGTATAAAATGATGTTTTTTCATTACCACCGCGAATAGAAACATTCGTGTTTGTATTGAATCCTAATTTATATAAATCCAGCATATTATTTTTACGTGGAGAATAGGTAGTCCATGTACCATCATAATTGCGGATTTGAGAGCCATCATATCTAGGACCAAAGCCAAAGTTGGGTACTCCTACTAACGTATGTTCTCCATTCTGATTTACTGTAAACTGATGTTCATCCCACATACTTCCATTTTGGTCGGCATCAGATTGTCCCGGCATGTATCCTGGACCATATAAAGTTTGAATATCCGGAGTCTTGAAAGCATGGTCAATACCAAATGTTTGAGAAACGCTGATACCCAGCCCTTGTGTACCCTTACCGGATTTGGTGGTGATTACAACCGCACCATTCAAACCGCGGGAACCATACAATGCTGTTGCCGCAGCACCTTTCAATACTGATACAGTTTCAAAATCATCAGGATTTAAGTTTTTCAACTCATTACCATAGTCGCTGGCGTTGTTGGCACCTGCATCCCAGTCTGCTGTCGTATTACCAGATACACCGTTATCCAGAATCACTCCATCCACCACATAGATAGGCTGGTTGTTGGAACTTAAGGTTGAAGCTCCACGAATCTGTATCTTGGTACCACCAAACAAACCACCATCTGATCCTGAGATTTCAACACCGGCTACTTTACCTTGCAATGCGGCTACCGGAGAAATGGTATTGGCAGCTTTTAATTCATCTCCCTTCACTTCAGTAACTGCATATCCCAAAGCTTTTTCTTCACGCTTCAATCCCAAAGCTGTAACCACAACTTCACCTAACTGTTGCGTATCATCTTTTAAAGTTACATCAATAGGCTGTCCGGTCCATTTTACTTCCTGTGTCTGATATCCTACAAAAGAAATAACAATGATATCTCCTTTTTTTACATTTGACAAAGAAAAATCACCGTCAAGTCCGGTAATAGTACCATTAGTCGTACCTTTTACTACTACAGATGCACCAATGACAGTTTCACCCGTAGCATCCTTGACAATTCCTGTACATGTACCACTTTGTTGTGTGATTTTCACATCGGTAACGCCGGGATTGGCGACCGCGTATGCTGCTCCGGTAGAGGCACCCATTAGGAACAGCAACATACTGACTGATTTTAGTCGTTTTAACATAGCTGTGATTTTTTAAGTTTATTGAAAATCAAGTAATTACATTTTCTTAGTTCCAAAAGAACTATTTTTGAAAGTCAATAGATAATCAGCAAAAAAACGGAGATATGTCAAATAAGCAGCTCCTTTTAAAGAATTTCATGAATGTTAAGTGAGCTACAATCCATGCGTAATACGCTTTGTCAGAATCAGAAAGTCAAATGATTTTAGAACAAAATGTCGGAAATGTAATCACACTGGTAGAATATCTGCAATTACTAAACCTGCGTTGTTTTTCAGATCAATCTGTAGAAATGTGTCAATGATGATACATTATATATCTATTCCCCAATATCAAGTGTACGACAACACCTTATACAGCTTATATGCCGGTAACTTCTTTAAAGCCGATCGCCCCTTCCGCAACATTGGAACAAGTGGATCGAATCCGTTGCAAATGTTTCATCCTTTGCGTTGCTTTATCATAGGAGCAAACAGAATATCGGGAAAAGAGTTTTTGAATATAGACTTAATCAGGTTGTTTTAAATAAGGTGTGTCGCCTACGTGTACGACACACCTTATTTAAAAATGCTTAGTGTGAAATAGAAACTTGAAAGAGCTTGAACACCTGATCCACAGAACCGAAATCTATCTTATTTTCTTCGATGTATCGGTTCCATCTGATTTGTTGTTTTTTAGGGAAAAGCTTTAAAAAACTCTTCTTGTTATAAAAGCGTTTCGTTTTTTTACCCACACTAACTTCGTACATTTTATTAATTCCGGTAACAATACGTTGGGCGTCCTGTATGCCACCGGATAACCCTGTACCTGTTAATCCTGAATAGTTATCCACGGAAGCCGTTTGTGTAGTTCCTCCATACGAAATCTTTTTGGGAGCTCTTCGTGTATCACCTGTATAGATTACATTGAATTTGGGCTGAGCTTGGATTACCTCTATCGCTTCTTGCTTTCCTATCAAGAAACTTCTGTTGCCTATGCGAAGCACCGCTATCAATTCCGGATCAGAAAACTCCTTTTCTTGTTGTTCCGGATCTTTAAAGACATAATGTTTCTTTATCAGATCATAATTGACCGGAGCCGTAAACTGTCTTCCATCTTTATATACAATCAAGCAATCTTGAAATTCATCAAACAGATAAGAGGAATTGTCCTTAGTATTTTGCGCAAACAGACCCACACAGAATATCCATATCCCTAACCAACATAAAATCAGTCTCATATATTTTCAGTTAATTGTTTATCTCAAGAAAGGGTGAGCCTGAAGCCCACCCTTTCATTTATTATAAAAAAGAATTCACCTGCGTTACGGAAGGAAAGTAACACGTACTTCATACATACGCTGATGTTGCTCCACTCCAGCAGGGCGATGAGCGATATTCTTCACCAGATAACGACGAGGCTTGGTAAAATCTCCCGGCATACCCAATTTAGGAGAGTCACCTACGGGTTCTACCGTACAGACAGAATAGCTTACCAGATAAAGTTCACCTATGATTTCATTCTTTCTAACAGGAAGAACTACATATTGTGAACGGTTATCAACAGGATTCACCAATTCAAAGTCACCGGAAAACTTGCTGCCATCAAACAAGAACCCCTTGTTAGCTGTCGAATATTGTACATCCGAAGCGGCATATACGTTTAATACATATACCTTGCCATCAGGCGCACTGCTATCGGATTCTATTGTTTCCGACCCTTCCACTTTTATTGATTCTCCGGCAGCCACAACTTTCCCATCCGGCATGGTATAGGGAGCTCCCGTTCTGTTAACCCACGTAAAAACGTCAGAACTTCCAATCAAACGAGTATCAATATAATTGTCCACCCATTTGTTCCAGTTAACTGCATAAATCTTGTCATTAAACAATTCCCGGGCTTTTAACTCGATTTTGCTTACCCCTACTTCTGAATAAACAGATTCCGGTGCCTCTTCATAAGTCAATCCGGCAGTACAACTAGAAATAACTGATGCACTGCACAACACAGCTGCACCTATACATATTTTATTTAGCAATTTATTCATCATAACTATCTTTTTTTAATTGTTATAGTTGAAGTTTTTCCATCCCGGATTCTGTTGCAATTGTGTATAGTCTCTCAACATGGACTGTGAAAATGGTACAAAGTAGTATCTTGCATCATCAAACTTTCTTTCATAATAAGAATACGGCATCTCAAAAGTCTGGAATTTAGGAGTAAAATATCCTTCACCACCCAGCTCTACAGGATAACCATTCTCACCAGCCTTTTCGCTTTCCATACCTTTACGGAAAATCCATAATCCTCTGGAAGGAGTATTCAACTCTTCAATAGTCGTTTTGCCTTCTGCTTCCCCCCAACGCAATAAATCGAAATAACGGAAGCCCGGACATTCAAATGCGAATTCCAAACGACGTTGCAGTTTCATTTCATTCCACAAATCATTGCCGTCATAATTAGGCAATCCGGCACGATTACGGATTTCATTGATATAGCCCGCCGCATCGGTCTTGCCTAGTTTAATACTTGCCTCGGCACAATTCAGCAGCACTTCCGCATACCGTACATTGAAATAGCAAGTCTGACGCTGGGTGTCAAAATCCAAAGTCCCGTCCGTATTGATTTTATTAAACTGAGAGTACTTCCTTGAATAATAACCAGTTATTGTTTGTGCGGAAGCTCGGTTGATTGGTGCGGAATTTAAATTTTCCATCACTCTATACCCAGAATGTAAAGCACTGTATTTTAAGGTCTTTTCATCTAGTGTAGTATTGTCAATCCAAGTTTGAATAATATAACGTTCTTCTTCCGGTCCCATATATGCTCCATCGTAAGTAACTGTGGAATAGAAGCGGCTATCGCGATTCTTAAACATATCGCGATAATTAGCAGATTCTCCTTCTAATTCTCCTTCTGCATTTCTATGGATTCCCATGGCTTTTGCCTGTGAAGTTTCCCACCAATTTTTCCATTTGCCATCAGCGTCATCTTTCTGTAAATAACAGTCTACCAAATCCTGTGTAGGAAATAAACCTGAACGACGCCCGTAAGAATAAGTCGCATCTTCGGTTGCTCCATAATAATTCCCGTCAGGTCCGTTCTTTGCAGTTGGATTGAAACCACTACGTTGGTTTTCTTTAAACATGACCGGCCAAATTGACTCAACGCTTGTATGTGACTCTGTTTTTGTGAACAGATCCTCATAATTCGGTTCCAAACTGTACTTGCCTATCAATCCTTTAGCTGCATTATAAGCCAATTCATAATAATGATTTGCATTCTTCTCAAACTTGAACAAGCCTTCAGCGTCATCCGAATATAGACCTTTGGCTGAAGCATCGGCCGCATTGGCTGCATATAAAGCCACGCGCGAGATGTATGCGTTAGCTACATCTTCATTTACCATACCAAGCGTATGCGTTCCACCATAAGCTTTAAAATAATCTACGGATTTCTGCAAATCGTCTAGAATATTGTCGAAAATAGTTTCGCGTTTAGTACGAGGCAAATAGGTTTCATCTTCAATCGTTAACGCTTTGTCTACATAAGGAACGCTTCCCCAAAACTTTTCCATGTCAAAATAAATAAAAGCACGGAAAAAGTAACATTCACCCAAGAATTGGTTCTTCTGAGCTTCTGTCAATATGCTGCTGGAAGAAATTTTTTCAATTCCAAGATTTACAGCACGAATGTTTTTATAAGCTCCACTCCATGGGGCGCTGAAACAAGTGATACCATTATTTTCATCATAAGTACGTTTGTTAAAATTGTACTGTCGATACGTATCCCAGTCCTGTTCATAGTTTCCCTGACAGTTATCTGACCACTGTTCTGACTGGAAGGTGTCACCAGATGCCGATTGGGATATGAAATAGAAATTGTTCACATAAGAACGAGCCAATTGAGGATTTTCCCAAAAGCGTTCTTCATCCACTTTTGTTGTAGGTTCTATTCCTAACGGATCACATGCAGTTGTTACTCCCATCATCGAAGAAAGAAATAACCCGGCCAGAATATATTTAGTTGTTTTATTTTTACGTTTCATATTAACCAAGTTTTATAAAGTTACTGTTACGCCCAAAGTATAAGAACGCTGGGTAGGATAGCTTCCCAAAGTACCATTGTTATTATAGATAGAAGCACCTGTAGTAATGAATTCGGGATCCTGCAAATCTTTCAGTGGATAAGATTTTTTAGTCCAAGTAAATGCGTTAGTCACAACGAAACTTAAATCCAATCCTTGAATAACTGGTAGATTTTTCAAAACCGAACGTTTTAAGTCATAACGTAAACTGATATTTTTCAGTTTCAGGTAAGAGGCATCAAAAGACCAGATGTCAATGTAACTATATCCAAACCCATTGCCTTCAGGAACCGGAGTTGGAAGAGCGGCGTCTACATCAGGGTTGCTCGGTGTATATGCATTCTGGAACGCGTATTGTCCGTAATTCCACATATAGCTTTGTTGGCTGCGGAGCGGAGAAGGCATAGCTCCCCTTGCACCGGTTGCTCCTTGGAAGAACAGTTCCAGATCGAATCCGTTCCAGTCGGCTCCTAAAGTAACACCAAATTGAGTATGTGGAGTAGATCCTTCCGCATTGAACACATAGTAATCATTTACACGGCCATCACCATTTAAGTCCACCAAAGCCGGAGTTCCCAAAGTCATATTATTGTTAGCGTGTAATAAGGAATTATACATATTTTGCCATGACCCGTGTAATCCATTGGTCTTCAACCCATAAGGATATGTTATAGATTCTCCGTTTGTTACATAAGGACGTTTGCCGATATTGTCGAATGTCGGAGTCCACCAGTCCGAATCAGAGCTGCTATGGCGAGTCACCCGTTCATCCCAATAAGAATAGTTTACTCCTACACGATAACCGACTTTGCCAATCTTGTCTTGCCAGTTCAACGAAACTTCGAAACCTCCTTTTCGTGAAGTAGTGTACGGAGCATTAATTTTCGGAGTGTTCGGCATACCTAAAATATCTACCCGAATCATATCATCAGTCATGTCCATCACATCTCCTTTGTTCAAATATAAAAACGTATCGAATGATCCTGTCAAGCGGTCTTTCAAAAAGCCGAAATCCAGACCAATACCATACTGCTTACTGCTGGACCATTGTAAATTGTTTGCTACATCAGACTCGTACCATCCTACATTAGAAGCCATATTTTCTCCAAACAATATGCGGTTTGAACTCTGCGCATATTGGGTAAGGAAAGAAAATGGACTTCCCACTTCATTACCTACCAATCCAAATCCGCCACGTAATTTTATCATATTAACAATGTTCGGATTCACCAAATTCTTGAACCAAACTTCATCGGACATCACCCAACCCAATGAGAAAGCCTGAAAATATCCCCAACGTTTATCAGGACTATAACTCAAAGAACCATTGTAGTTAGCACTGTATTGGAACAGGTACTTATTGTCATAGTCGTAAGTAAAACGCCCGATGTAAGAAGCAGAACCCCATTCTTCAGCAGAGCCACCGGCAGAAACTAATGTACCGCCTAGATCAAGCTGCGGAGCCAAAGTGGTAGGATATCCTTTTTTCTTTGCATCCGTCCAATTGCTCTTTCTTACCTGACTTTGATAGTTCACCATAGCAGATAGATTATGCTTTCCGAAAGAACGGGTATAATCAATCTGGAAAATGCCGGTCAACAACTTATACTTATTCCATTTTTCATATAAGTTGGCGTTTTCAGGATTATAGGAAGAAACGGCAGTAGCATACGGATTGTCATAAACGCCTTCCTGATCATGGTTAAAATGACGCTGATGATAATAAGAAGTAGTGAAGTTCAAGCTAGCCTGTGCAGACAAGCCTTCCACCCAAGGCACACTCCATTTCAAAGCTGCATTCATCTGGAAGCGATAAGATTCTGTATTGTTGAAACCGTTGTTCAACTGCGCCTCCACAGATCCCTTTCTTGGCAGTCCGGTACTCCAGGCAGCCGGCCTCTTAGGCATCCAGTCACCATACATGGCATTGTTGAACACACCTTCACCATCGGCAGGTTTATTGTTGTTAGAAGTATTACCGTTCAAGTTGAAAGTAAATTTCAAACTCTTGTCGCTCAACAACATGGCGTCTGTGTTCAAAATCATGTTCACCTGTTCGTATGAATATTTATCACTGACACCATTTTGCTTCATATATCCCAAACTTGAATAATATTTGATACGTTCGCCACCACCACGCAGGCTGACATTAGTTTGATACATTGGCTGTGTATGATCAAACATATCCCATGGGTCGTAAGAAGAATAGTAGTCCTGGATATTTTTACCTTGTGTCTTTAACGGATCGAACAAGTCGTTGATGTCTTGCAAAGAATACCCTAAATTATATCTTTCGTTCACCAGGTTACGGATTTCTTCAAATCCGTATCCTTTCTGCCACAGATCGCCCATATAATATTTAGAAAGTTCTGTATCATTAAAAGTCGGACTCTCCTGGAAACTTGCCAATTCCGCTTCATTACGTGCCAATGCATACTCGTAACTACTCAATCCTTTGGGACGATAAGCAGGAGTCATGATAGACACTTTTTGGTTTAAAGTAATGGTAGGCGCGCCTTCCTGTCCACGCTTGGTAGCAATCACTACTACACCATTAGCGGCACGCGGACCATATACGGCAGTTGCAGCAGCGTCTTTCAAGATTGACATGGAAGCGATATCATCCGGACGCAAGCGGTTGAAAAACTCATTACCTTGCCCCGAATCCATCACGACATCGTCAATGACATACAAGATATTTTCACCGCCTCGAATCCAAATTCTGGCGTTTTCACCCGGCGCACCGGAAGCCTGTTGAGTTACCACACCGGTAACACGTCCTCCCAACCCTTCGGACATAGAAGCAACCGGTAACTTTGCCAATTCGGACATCTTTACGGTAGCGGCAGATGCAGTCATTGTTTTGGCTTTCTGAACACCACCATAACCTACTACAACCACTTCTTGAAGAGTTTGTGAATCTTCTTGAAGAATAATTTTTAAAGATTCTCCTTTAAATTTAATCTCTTGGGTAAGATATCCCACAAAGGAAACTTGGATAACATCTCCTTGTTTAACACCTGACAAGGAAAAGTCACCGTCAATACCGGTAATAGTACCATTGGTCGTACCTTTCACTACTACAGACGCACCGATAACGGTTTCACCTGTAGCATCTACTACGACTCCCGTGCACGTCCCTGTCTGTTGTGTGATTTTCACATCGGCAACGCCGGGATTGGCGACCGCGTATGCTGCTCCGGTAGAGGCACCCATTAGGAACAGCAACATACTGACTGATTTTAGTCGTTTTAACATAGCTGTGATTTTTTTTAAAGTTTATTGAAAATCAAGTAATTCCGTTTCCTTAGTTCCTTCAGAACTACTCTTGTAGCTATGTATCTGAATATCAATGTGTTTTATTTTTATGCCTCAAAAAGAAAAATTGTATTTAAAAGTCTATAGAAGGACTTTTAAATACAATTTTCTATCTATTTTCTACCGAAAAGAGCACTAATATAGAAAGCCGAATAACCATAATGGTATTTTATTATTTATTCCATACTCTATATCATCAGCGACAATATATGCATCAGAAAGTCCATTTATTTGTTGTTTACCTTTATGTCTACCACCGACTTCAAAAGTATAGCGTCCATCAATAAAGAAATCACTCTCTTTAGAAACGTTTATTCTGTGGCAATAACGCAATTGGTTGGCAAAAAAAGTTTCCCTGACATTTCCAATATCAATCTGACTGGCAGACAATGCATACATTAAATTAGGATTCTCCAAAAACAGTTTATCAGGTTTTTGCAAGCGGCTTATGCCGGAGCCTTCTTTTTGGAGATTCATAGTCAGACAGCTGTCATGGAGGGCATCCAGATAGGCCAGCAATGAATTACGCGAGATTCCTATCCGTTCACTTAGTTTGCTGACATTAGGAATAAAAGGCGCCGACTCTGCAATGATATATAGTAACTGCTTAATTTTAGTTGTATATGAAATATCAACCCCTCTTAACTGTGGAATCTCCAATTCCACAATCAGATTGACCACTTCATTTATTCTTGAATAATAAAGAGCGGGTAATTCATTGTAATAAGGATAATACCCATGTTTCAAATAATCAGAAAAATGTTTCAGAACTTTAACTTTGTCTACTATCCCGACAGATAATGCCAGATGATTGTCCAATATATTATTTAAAGTCAATATCGGCAATGATAGTTTTTCATTCCAGTTTAAATACTCGCGAAAAGAAAAACCTTGCATTTCATAAACAATAGCCCGCCGGCTTAAATCCGATTTGGCATTTAAGATTTCAAGCAAGGACGAACCTGTAAAGACTACATGAAGTTCAGGTAAGTCATCATAAATATTTTTCAGTTCTTGAGACCAGTTGGGGTATTTGTGTACTTCATCCAGAAACAGATATTTTCCTCCCCGCTTTACAAAATCGGAAGCTAAATCATAAAGTTTATGTTCACTGAACCAAATATTATCCACACTGGCATAAAGTACGGTTTTATCCATTGGAAGGTTCAGTTTGATATACTGCAACAATAAAGTTGTTTTTCCAACTCCCCGGGCCCCCTTTATACCGATAAGACGAGCTTCCCATTCTATCTCATTCATCAGGCTACGTACAAAAGAAGTATTTGTTATAGCCAGTTTCTTGATAAAGGATTCAAATAATCGTTCCATTTCTTCTTTTTGTTTATCACACATTACAAAAATAGTAATAAATTGTTCATCGCGATAAACAAAACGAGTTTTTTTTAAAGTTGCAGCAATAAAATGCTCACATTGCCATTTGTTTAAATAAAGTTCAGACCTTCGCCCAAGTGTACTGCCCTTTTTTATTTGGCTTATGTTAAGTGGCTCTATGACCTATGCATAATATGCTTTGCCGATATCAGAATATCAAATGATTTTGGGTATAATAAAAAAGGAAGAGAATATATCACATAACCTCTTCCTTTTTTATTAATAAACTTGGACTAGCGTCATATTTCAGACTGTTTTTTCATTAATTCAAATTAGGTCCTTCGCCAAATTGCGGATTTCCTTCATCTACCCATACACGCTGAGAGTTTAGTTTGTCAGGATCTGCATTGTCAGTACCATAAGAGAACCCTTGCGCTTTATATGCTGCAATTGTAATATCACGCATCTGATCTGTAGGAGCAGGTTCACTTACTTTGAAACGTCTCGGAATTAATGTTGAATAATCCAATAAATCACTAAATTCCTCCCAAGGTAATAATGTACTGTTTTTCATGGGAATACCGGAACGACGTACATTTATAAACTGATCAAGAGGGCTCATTATATAGTGGATGTACTGCTGAATATATACCTTTTCCAAATCAGATTTAGTATCACCAGTTAATTTGAAAGCATCATGAGAGAGCATTTCATTAACCATGGTATCATCAATCTTAATAGTAGCATCGAGCGGGTCATTTACACAAGTACGTGAATAATAAGGAACTTGATTGAGTTCCGCTGCTTTGTCATATACATAAGCAGATAAACGACAACCTTCTGTCAGATATTCTTGAGCCGATTTAGGTGCATTAGCTCCTAATAATTTAAATTCAGCTAATAATAATTGTACTTCTGCTGCTGAGAAATAAATGCCATACCATGGGGTTATTTGAATATCTTTATCAGGTGTTACATCCGGTGCATCTGGATAAGTGAAGTCATAAATACCTTTTACTAATTCCTGATTGCGGAATGACAGCGCTTCATAATCTCTTGTTCCACCTGCGGAAGTTTTTAACTGGAACAATAAACCTGTAGGGTCAAAAATCCATTTGTTATTCTCTTCCAAGCCAGCACCAATCTTTAAAGGGGCTCCGTAATAACGTACCCATGGTTCGCCTGGACCTGTCCAGCCTTTAAATTTACCGTCTTCGATAATAGCGTTTTCGGCGATATAAGGAGGAATTTCTTTACCTTGATCCAAGAATGCTTGTATTACAGCTCCGTTAAACTCATTCTTTGTGAAGGCACTTAACAGACGTGTGTCGCGGTTGTCTTTCATAAAGTCAATTAATAAATCATGTCCGGCACCTTGAGGGAAATCATTGTTCCAGTGATTGTTTGTTCTTCCGCGATTATAAATAAAATCATCAGTTGCGGATTCTAATATACCAGCCTGATTGGCTATGACTTCATTTGCTATCTTAATGGCTCTGTTTCTGTCTTTATTAACAAGACGTGCTGCTAGCTTTAATTTTAAAGAGTTGGCGAATTTCGCCCATTTTTTGACATCGCCATTGTATATGAAATCCTGATTACCTAAGATATCGCTAATATTATTAGTCGTAAGATAGTTAATAGCCTCGTCCAATTCCTTCAACCAATAATCATATAATTCTTCCTGTGTGTCAAATTTGGGATACAATGTGCCTCCATAACGAGCCATCTCTGCTTCCGTGTATTGAAGTGAGCCATACATATCGCTATCACCCATTGCCAGAAAGACAGCTAAAGGATTACATAGATATTGAATATATCCATAACGTGCTTTATCTTCATCAGACATTTGAGAAATTTGATAACGTAAATCATTTATCATACGTAAAGTATCATATATATTCGATCCTGTACTACCTTGCTCGGTTATCAGATTAAAACTGTCTACATTACCACTTGGGCTAACAATACACTGTCCCCAAGCACCAATACGCGGAAAATCATAATACCATGCAGAATAATCCATCGGTTCGAATTGATATAGGCATTCCGTGAATAAAAAACGGATATTAGGAGTTGAAATGTCACCTTCACTTGAGTTTATATCTTTAAACTCATCGGCACAAGAGGATAAAAGTCCTGCACCTAAAATGCATGAAGCAAATAAATATTTTAATTTCATACTAATTCAATTTTATATTGTTAAAGCATTATGCATTAGAATTCGGCATTAATAGTAAACGTATAGTTTCTAATATATGGTTCATAACCACGGATACGGAATTCTGCAGATCTATTACCACGAACACTTTCCGGGTGAACGTTATTAGGCAATGAATTATATATATAGCCTACATTGCGTGCTGCTAAACTTAAATTCAAACCTTTAGCACCAATCTTTGATGCTATGCTTTTAGGCATACGATATGACAATGTGATATCACGAAGAGCTATGTAACTTAACTCATGCACCCAGTCATCATTAACGACACCTTCGCCCCAAGAATTTCTAAACACATGATATGCACTAGCATGGGTCGGTTCGATAATACCTGCATCAATAGCTTGCTGATGGGTCATACCACTGATGTCATGTGATTTGCCATCAATACCTGTAGCTGAAGTACCCGGGGCAAACACTCCTTCTAAAATAACACCATCTTCATAGGTGATTCCATTGCTACCCCCTGCATACTGACTTGTCCAAGTCAAACCACCACTTGCCGCATCACGATATTTTAAAGACGTTTTAGTCCAGCCGGCATTTGAACCGTAACGGTTGCTATACATAGCTACTAAACCACCGATACGCATATCAAGACCTACATGTAAACTTAAATTTTTCCAGCGCAGGCTTGTTGACATAGAACCTAAAAAATCCGGTTGCATATCACCCAATTCCTGAACCACTCCACTTCTACGTTCGTATACAGCACGACGCGTATCACTGTAGTTCAACAAAACTCGCCCTTGATCGTCACGAGCAGGAAGAATATCAGTCATTAACATACCATAACTTCCACCAACTTTAGCAACAGAACCAATACGGTAGTCATAGGCGTTTACTTGACCTGCAAGTGAAATATATTCAGCTGCATCCGGATGGAGTTCTACAATCTTACTCGTATTTTTGGTCCATGTGAAATCTAGTCCCCATTCCCAATCTTCATTTTGGAAAGGAATAGTATTCAAAGCTAACTCTATACCTTGATTCTGAATATTACCAGCATTAATCAATTGTGTACTGATACCTGATACCCAAGGAGTTGCTATTTCCATTATTTGATCTTTGGTATTTTCTTTATAGTAAGTTACATCCAAATTCAGACGGTTTTTAAATGTACGGAAGTCCAAACCAATTTCCCAAGCATTTTTACGTTCCGGTTTTAAATTGGAGGCTTTCATTATTGTATTTAAAGTATTGGTATAAATATTCCCGCCATTAGGCAATTCAATTGTACCAAATCCATAAGCCTGGTTTACATAATAAGGATCGGTATCATTACCTACTTGTGCCCACGAGCCACGAACCTTAGCGAAAGAGATCCATTCGGGCAATTGCTCACGGAATGTTTCACTAATAATCCAAGAACCTGAAACTGAAGGGTAAAAATAAGAATGATTACCTGTACCATTAGCATAAACTAATGCAGAAGACCAATCATTACGTCCTGTAACATCCAAATAGACTTGATTCTTCCATCCTAAATTTAAAGCAAAAATGGCAGAAAGCATACGTTTTTCGCTTTTCAATCCACCATCGGATTTTTTAGGATTCTTTGAGTTATCAACGAACCATTGTCCAGGAACCACCATACCTCCGTCAGTATTTACAGAATATTCATATCTGCTAGTATTATAATATTCAAAGCGTGCAAAGCCACCAATATAATAATCTTTTATAGTTTTGTTCCAAGTAAACGAGCCACCAAAAGTGGTTTGTTCCTTTGTGTTTTGCCAAATTTTATAATAGCCTCCATCATTGGCATATCCGGTTCCTAATTCTTTGTTATCACCACGATTGTAGTAATAATTCATATTAGCATCAGCTTTAAATTTCAGCCAGTCGGTTATTTTCATATTAACTTCAAAAGTAGGGCGTACAACTGTTTCTTTTTGGCGATAATCATATTTATCAATTTCGAACCAATAGGTTTTACCAGGAACATTTCCATAGATGTCACCATAATCAGTACTTGCCACTCCACCATGTTCACCGAGATATTTGTTACGGAAATATTGGGGGTCATAATTGGGAGTCCATGTTCCGTTTACGAAATTTTCACCGATATTGCGTGCTGCATTTCTTGGCGTTGAATTAGAAAAATTCACAGAAGCTGCAACATCTACCCAATCATTTAATTTATGTGTTGCTTTTACCAAGAAAGAATAACGCTCAAATGTATTATTCGGAGTAGTGGATTCAGCATGTTTATAAGACATGGAAGCATAGAATGTGGTTTTGTCATTACCACCATGAATAGCTAGATTTGTATTGGTGTTGAAACCTATTTGATACATATCCAACATATTATTTTTATGTGGGGAATAAGTAGTCATTGTACCGTCATAATTTTCAATTTGACTACCGTCATATTTAGGACCAAATCCAGTTCCCCAAGTTCCAATTAAGGTATGTTGTCCAGCTGAGTTCACTTGGAATTGTGTTGGTTGCCAGATATTACCATCACCATCTGCGTCATAACGTCCTACATACGGACCATCACCATAGACAGTCTGAATATCTGGAGTTTTATATGCATGGTCGATACCGAATGTTTGAGAGAAACTGATACCTAATCCACTACCACCCTTGCCACTTTTAGTAGTAATTACAACAGCACCATTCAAACCACGAGAACCATAGAGTGCAGTCGCTGCGGCACCTTTTAAAACAGAAACTGTTTCAAAATCATCAGGATTTAGATTTTTCAATTCATTACCATAGTCACTGGAATTACTCCCCCAGTTCAAGTCATCATTACCAGATACATTATTATCCAGTATAACACCGTCTACTACATAAATAGGCTGGTTGTTATTGCCCATCGTGGAAGCACCACGGATTTGAATTTTGGCTGCGCCAAAGATACCACCATCTGAACTGGAAATTTCAACACCTGCTACTTTTCCTTGTAATGCAGTAACCGGAGAAATGGTGTTGGCTGCTTTCAATTCATCACCCCTTACTTCGGTAACGGCATAACCCAGCGCCTTTTCCTCACGTTTCAATCCTAGAGCGGTTACAACTACCTCACCCAACAATTGAGTATCATCTTTCAAAAGAACATCTAGAGGTTTCCCGGTCCATTTTATTTCTTGAGTAGCATAACCAACGAAAGAGATAACAATGATATCCCCTTCCTTTACATTACTTAAAGAGAAGTCACCGTCAAGCCCTGTGATAGTACCATTCGTAGTCCCTTTCACTACTACAGATGCACCGATAACACCTTCTCCCGTAGCATCCTTGACGATACCCGTGCACGTCCCTGTCTGTTGTGTGATTTTCACATCGGCAACGCCGGGATTGG
>OHCS01000212.1_pt1 | contig 37878 bp, 33 predicted proteins | sample 1566741 | NCBI WGS metagenome assembly OHCS01 (sample SAMEA3879604, study PRJEB24766) | human gut metagenome | biome: human-associated habitat; feature: feces | place: USA | collected 1985/1987 | reverse complement strand
TCATCACTGTAATAGTTGTACTTCTTTTTCGAATATTTCATCTTTATTTTCGATTTTTGAAGTGTCAACTTATTCAGTACACTACAGAAAAGGCTAACCGTTGGAAGGGAAAAAGTATAGGAATGCCTAAGAACGGAGTTAGCTATTGCATTTAGTTCATTTTTGTACGGTTATGAACTAAAGTACATTTGGGCATAATTTACATCACAGCTATAAATTCCATCTTTACAAATAGTAGAATTCCAAAGATCGCTGTTATCTTTACCTTGTCTAAAAACGGTATATAATATTTGCTATATAAATAACCCAAATTATGATATTATTATATGAAATAGATTTATATGAAGTTTGATGATAAAAATAATATAATCATCTACCAAGATGATAATGGTGTGCCCAAAGTCAATGTACGGTTTGCTGATACCGATGTGTGGCTCACGCAACAACTTCAGGTAGCGACACGCTTCAGGCGTTGGGCTACCGAACGATTACATGAATACATTCAAAAGGTATTTGCAATAGATGATGAATGCAACTTCCTAAAAACAATACTGACTAAAATTGCTTCAGTCCCTCCAATGCCTCACCAACCACACCAAATCCCTTACCGTCTCTTGAATCCTCCACCACAGTACTTTCAGCCTTGGAGGTCGGTGCATCGGCAAATACAGTCTCCACAAACCACTTTCCAGATCGAGAATAAAATACACTTTCCCGCGGCACATCACATACAGAAAATCACCTTTCACAAAGGTACTGAACACAGAATCCAGCGGTATTTTACATCCACATTTTTCTTCCGGAAAGTCTTTACAGGGAGGTTCCAGCTTGATGCTGGCATAGTCGGAGTCGAGCGTAAAACCATATTTTATACTTAATGGATAGAGCACTTCCCATATCTCGTGTTTCCTCTGTTCTACCATGCAGTGGATGGCCTCTGTTATCATTTCATCCTTCGGGGTATTCATGTCTTCTTCGGATTTTAAATATTTAAAATCGCCCTCATCCCCCTTATACAAAAAGAAGTCGGACGTATAGTTCATATTTATCCAAGGAGAGGTACTGGTATACCCACAGAACCAATAAATACGCTTGCACGCCCGACCCTATATGGTCTGCGTGAAACATCTTTATTGAAGTTCTGTTTCTTGACTTAAATAAAATTACCAGTTTTCTCCTTGTCAAAAATAGCTTCAACATGCCGCATTTCTCTTCGGCTAATGCAAAGATAGATGAATTGCAGTGAATAGCCAAAAGAAGAATGCTTTTTTATTGAATCAGGATATCCCCCCAAAAAAGTAGTCAGTGCCCCAAACACCCGTTATAAAAGTACATCCGCGAAGGTCATAGTACTCCGAGGCAGGCACAGCCTAACGATGCCGTGAACAAATGGGAGTAAATCAAAAGAATCATGCACAACGATTGACTGATTTCCAGTAGAAAAAGACAGTCGGAAGCAGTAGTCTGAAAGCTAAATTTGAAGAAGAAATAAAAAAAATATCATTTTTTGCTTGCATATAAGAGAAAAGTATTACTTTTGCCACGAATTAAGAATCAAAAAGAAAACGAAAGTATGAATTTGTTTACTTATGCATATTACTTCTTTTTTTACTTTTACTTTAGCCAAAAAGTAGAGCGGGAGTTTGTATGTGTCAAGTGACAGTGATGCTTAAGAACTGAATAGAGAACTAAAGTAATATACTTAATCCCGCTCCATTGTATGGAAGCGGGATTTTTTTTTAAAGAAACAGTATGAAAAGAATAGCCATTCAAGGAACATTAGGGTCGTATCACGACATTGCCGCACACAAGTACTTCGAAGGAGAAGAAATAGAGTTAATCTGTTGCGCTACTTTTGAGGATGTGTTTGCAGCCGTGAAGAAAGACAGCAAGACCATAGGAATGTTGGCGATAGAGAATACCATTGCAGGCAGCCTGTTGCACAACAATGAGTTGCTGCGGCAGAGCGGCACACAAATCATAGGCGAATACAAACTACGCATTTCACACAGCTTTGTCTGCCTGCCCGACGAGGACTGGAACGATCTGACGGAAGTCAACTCCCACCCCATCGCACTGATGCAATGCCGCGAGTTCCTTGCCCAGCACCCGAAAATGAAAGTAGTGGAAGCGGAAGACACCGCCCTCAGCGCCGAAATCATCAAGCGGGAAAACCTGAAAGGACACGCCGCCATCTGCTCCAAGGCTGCTGCCGAGCGTTACGGCATGAAGGTGTTGCAGGAAGGCATCGAAACAAACAAGCACAACTTCACCCGTTTTCTGGTAGTTGCCGACCCTTGGCAGGTGGACGAGATACACCGCCATCCACACCCGGAAACCAACAAGGCAAGCATGGTATTCACACTGCCCCACACGGAAGGGAGCCTCTCGCAAGTACTGTCCATCCTTTCGTTCTACAGCATCAACCTGACCAAGATACAGTCGCTGCCCATCATCGGGCGGGAATGGGAATACCAATTTTACGTAGACGTCGTCTTCGACAACATGCTGAGATATAAACAATCCATCGCGGCCATCACACCGCTAACCAAAGAACTTAAAATATTAGGCGAATATGCAGACGGAAAATCAAACATCTAAGATTAAGCCCGCCGACCGGTTGGCCAGCGTGAGCGAATACTACTTCTCCAAGAAGTTGAAAGAAGTGGCACAAATGAATGCCGAAGGAAAAGACGTAATCAGCCTCGGAATCGGCAGCCCTGATATGCCTCCCGCGGAAGCAACCATACAAACCCTGTGTCGCGAAGCACAAAACCCTGACGGACACGGTTATATGCCTTATATCGGCATCCCCGAACTTCGCCGCAGCTTTGCCGCCTGGTATAAGAAATGGTACGGCGTGGAGCTGAATCCTAATACTGAGATACAGCCGCTCATCGGCTCGAAAGAAGGTATCCTGCACGTCACACTCGCCTTCGTCAATCCGGGCGAACAGGTATTGGTTCCCAATCCGGGTTACCCCACTTATACCTCACTGAGCAAGATACTGGGCGCGGAAGTCATCAACTACAACCTGAAAGAGGAAAACGGCTGGATGCCCGACTTCGACGAACTGGAAAAGATGGACATGAGCCGCGTAAAGCTGATGTGGACCAACTATCCGAACATGCCGACCGGAGCTAACGCCACCCCGGAACTTTATGCAAAACTGGTGGACTTTGCACGCCGCAAGGACATCGTGATTGTAAACGATAACCCGTACAGCTTCATCCTGAACGACCATCCCCTCAGCATCCTCAGTGTGCCGGGCGCCAAAGAGTGTTGCATCGAGTTCAACTCCATGAGCAAGAGCCACAATATGCCGGGCTGGCGTATCGGTATGCTGGCAAGCAACGCCGACTTTGTGCAATGGATACTGAAAGTGAAGAGCAACATCGACAGCGGTATGTTCCGCGCCATGCAACTGGCAGCCGCCAACGCCTTGGAAGCCGAACAGGAATGGTACGACGGAAACAACAAGAACTACCGCAACCGCCGCCATCTGGCAGGGGAAATCATGCATGCACTGGGATGTACATACGATGAAAAACAGGTAGGTATGTTCCTCTGGGGAAAAATTCCCGATAGCTGCGCCGATGTTGAAGAACTGACTGAAAAGGTGTTGCACAACGCACGCGTGTTCATCACACCGGGATTTATCTTCGGAAGTAACGGAAAACGGTATATCCGCATCTCGCTTTGCTGCAAAGACCATAAATTGGAAGAGGCATTGAAGCGTATCAGGGAGATGAAGTAATATATTTACAGAAGACACAGAGAAATATCTATACAATAAAAATATAATTGAACAAAAATAAAAGAATATGGAACTTGAATTAGAATCGATTTTGCTGCCGGGTATTGAGGACAAACGCCCCATGATAATTGCAGGTCCTTGCAGCGCCGAGACAGAAGAACAAGTAATGTGCACTGCCAAGCAACTGGCCGAAAAGGGAATGAAGATATTCCGTGCCGGAATCTGGAAACCGCGTACCAAACCGGGTGGGTTCGAAGGTGTAGGCGTAGACGGTCTGGCATGGCTGAAAGAGGTGAAGAAAGAAACCGGAATGTACGTTTCTACCGAAGTAGCCACTTCGAAGCATGTATACGAGTGTCTGAAAGCAGGTATCGATATCCTTTGGATTGGCGCACGCACCACTGCCAACCCGTTTGCCATGCAGGAAATAGCCGATGCACTGAAGGGTGTGGATATTCCTGTGTTTGTGAAGAACCCGGTAAACCCGGATCTGGAACTTTGGATCGGCGCCCTGGAACGTATCAACAATGCCGGTCTGAAACGTCTGGCAGCCATCCACCGCGGTTTCAGCAGTTACGACAAGAAGTTGTACCGCAATCTGCCGCAATGGCATATCCCCATCGAGTTGCGTCGTCGCATCCCGAACCTGCCGATCATCTGCGATCCCAGCCACATCGGTGGTAAGCGCGAACTCATCGCACCGCTTTGCCAGCAGGCTATGGACCTCGGTTTCAACGGTCTGATTATCGAAAGCCACTGCAACCCCGACTGTGCATGGAGCGATGCTTCGCAGCAAGTGACTCCGGACGTACTGGATTACATCCTGAACCTACTCGTCATCCGTAAAGAGACACAGACCACGGAAAATCTCAGTGAACTACGCAAGCAGATTGATGAGTGCGACAACAACTTGATGCAGGAACTTGCCAAGCGTATGCGTGTGGCACGTGAAATCGGTACGTTCAAGAAAGAACACGATATGACGATCCTGCAAACGGGACGTTACAATGAGATTCTGGACAAACGCGGTTCACAAGGCGTGCTTCTGGGCGTGGATTCGGAATTTATCAAGAAGGTATTCGAGCTGATACACGAGGAGAGTGTGAGGCAACAAATGGAAATAATTAATAAGTGACAAGCTACAGGCTACAAGCTACGAGTAGCTGCGCCATCATACCGCAGGATACTCGTAGCTTGTCGCTCGTAACTCGTAGCTAATAACATTAGATTTATGCGTATTTTAATACTCGGAGCCGGCAAGATGGGCTCTTTCTTTACAGATATTCTAAGTTTCCAACATGAAACGGCAGTGTTCGACGTGAATCCGCACCAGTTGCGTTTTGTCTACAACACGTATCGTTTCACCACGTTGGAAGAGATAAAGGACTTCGAACCGGAGTTGGTAATCAATGCCGCCACGGTAAAGTATACATTGGATGCATTCCGCAAGGTGCTGCCTGTGCTGCCTAAGGACTGTATTATCAGTGATATCGCCTCGGTGAAGACAGGATTGAAGAAATTCTATGAGGAAAGTGGTTTCCGTTATGTATCGTCGCATCCGATGTTTGGCCCTACGTTTGCCAGCCTCAGCAATCTGAGTAGCGAAAATGCTATCATCATCAGTGAAGGTGACCACCTGGGAAAAATTTTCTTCAAAGACCTTTACCAGACGCTCCGCCTCAATATCTTCGAATATACTTTCGACGAGCATGATGAGACGGTAGCTTATTCTCTGTCTATTCCTTTTGTCTCTACGTTTGTTTTTGCAGCGGTGATGAAGCATCAGGAAGCTCCAGGTACTACGTTCAAGAAGCACATGGCTATTGCCAAGGGTTTGCTGAGTGAGGATGATTATTTGCTTCAGGAAATTCTCTTTAATCCGCGCACTCCCTCGCAAGTGGAAAATATTCGCCTGGAACTGAAGAATTTACTGGAAATTATCAGTACGAAGGATGCGGAAGGGATGAAGCAGTATCTGACGAAGATTAGGAAAAAGATAAAATAGACAGGTGGGATTAATGGATTGAAGAGAGGAGGGGATGAAAAAGAAAGTGGGGCTTCTCTCTTCAATTTGTTAATAAAGAGAGGGGATGATATTTAGGATTGGAGAAATATGCTTATATCGTTTACACTACCCTATTTGAATTATTGTACATGACTCTGTGTTTGGTCTTGCTTTGCTAGAACCATATTGTGACTGCCTTCTATTTAAGTAGAACCATTGGAAACACCAAGTAAACTACTACAGCTACGATCGTTGTGGTCTGCTTTTATTTAAGTATCTTTGAACCGTTGGAAACAGTCTATCGAAATATTTGCTGAGGTCTGACTTCGTTGTGGTCTGCTTTCATTTAAGTATCTTTGAACCATTGGAAACAGTAAGATATGCTTATCCATACCGGAAGAATAGGTTGTGGTCTGCTTTCATTTAAGTATCTTTGAACCATTGGAAACAGTCTAAGAAAGAGCGCGATGCCGAGAAAGTGAGTTGTGGTCTGCTTTCATTTAAGTATCTTTGAACCATTGGAAACAGTCGAGGTCGGAGGAACAGCAATCACCTGCAAGTTGTGGTCTGCTTTCATTTAAGTATCTTTGAACCATTGGAAACAGTTCCGGACGAACGAAATACTCATTGATGATAGTTGTGGTCTGCTTTCATTTAAGTATCTTTGAACCATTGGAAACAGTTTAGTGTAAGTAGTAAGGCAATCACCGGAGTTGTGGTCTGCTTTCATTTAAGTATCTTTGAACCATTGGAAACAGTGTTCTTCCACGGACGGAACGGTAGGTAACAGTTGTGGTCTGCTTTCATTTAAGTATCTTTGAACCATTGGAAACAGTTCAAAAATCCGGCTCAACTTATCAAAACAAGTTGTGGTCTGCTTTCATTTAAGTATCTTTGAACCATTGGAAACAGTACAAGGCAACGTTCAAATCAAAACCGAAGGGTTGTGGTCTGCTTTCATTTAAGTATCTTTGAACCATTGGAAACAGTACAACTCGCACGCCGTTTCAAAGTAACCAGTTGTGGTCTGCTTTCATTTAAGTATCTTTGAACCATTGGAAACAGTTCGGCTATGGAGTTAATAGCGGTAAAGTAGTTGTGGTCTGCTTTCATTTAAGTATCTTTGAACCATTGGAAACAGTCTTTATCAAATGAATATTCCGACGTATTGAGTTGTGGTCTGCTTTCATTTAAGTATCTTTGAACCATTGGAAACAGTTTCGGTGGGTACGGATTTACGATTATAAGAGTTGTGGTCTGCTTTCATTTAAGTATCTTTGAACCATTGGAAACAGTAGATCCCACATTAGTCACTGGTATTCAATATATTATCTCTAGTTTTAGAATTACAAAAACAAAACTGTTTTCAATTAAAAATCCCGCTTAAATGCGGGATTTTCTTTTTCTAAAAAAGTTCTAATTGTTGACCGGGGGTATTTATATCCAAAGACTTTTTCCCATAAAATAACTCTATACTCCCAAATTGCTTATCTGTAATACACATAATTCCAACCTGTCCATGCTCCGGCAAGAAAGATTTAACTCTTTTTATATGAGCTTCTGCATTCTCACTACTAGCACAATGACGAACATAAATAGAAAACTGAAACATAGTAAAGCCATCTTTCTGCAGATTTTTCTTAAAATCTACATATGCCTTCTTATCCTTCTTTGTTTCAGTAGGCAAATCAAATAATACAAGTACCCACATAATACGATATTCACTAAATCGGTTCATCTCACATTTCCGGATATATTATTCTACGTAGTTCACCACTAAAGCATTTATACAGAGATGCAGTAGTCTGCCCCACCGCAACCATTAAAGGACTACGTTTACCAGAGATAACAACTTCTAGTGTAGGAATAGTAAGTAACTGAGCTTTTAAACCTTTCGTCAGTTCATCACAATTTATCTCCTCCTGCAATATCTTATAGACTAACTCATCAACATAGGGCCGATATGGCTCCATAATATCATCAGCCAAACAATAAGCATTATATCTATTATGATGATGTATTCCTAATGTAGGTAAAAGTCCACTGGCAACTAATCCACGCGCAACAACAGCCCTAAGAATCGCATATCCATAATTTAGCAAATTATTAGGTGAAATTCCTTCTCTGTCTCTCGTAAATCCCTTTATCTTAAACAAGTTTTTCCAATAATAGGCAGCTGCACGTGCTTCCAGATTATCAGAATCTCCACTTTTCACATCAGCAGCCCATATAGTCATACACTTTACTTCTTCACCTGCACATTTTTTCAATACAGCTGCTTGATTTTCAATCTTTATTCTTATAGTCTGTTGCCACAACTGCTTTGTCAAAGGAAGAGAAGCATCCAACTGTTGACGAAACCGTTCATTTTGTGTGGTATTTCCATATAAAGGAAGCATTAAACCAACCGGCATACTCTTGCTGTCGCAAGTTATGATAGCACAATTGTTTTCAAGTAACGCTTCTAATACTCCCGAAGTAATAGTTATCTGCTTATTATCCAGCACTACTACACCAAGATCCTCTATTGGTTTAGTTATCTCTGACTGCTGTTTAAAACCTTTAGGTAAAACGTCGCTCTTCACAATCTCCGGTAACTTGATTACTAACTGTGCATTCTTCAAAGATAAATAAACAGGATTACCAAAATAAAGCGTTTTTTTAATCATAGTATTCTGTTTTTAAGTTACTATTATTCACTATCCGCTTCAAAAAGCAATTGAAGCTATTCTTCATCTAAAAAGACTTGAAGAGATGTATCTAACCTCACTTTACTCAAGTCTTTTCCTTTTCCCATCCTCTACCATCATTTAACTGAGATACAATTTGCACCCCGGTCAAAGTCAAAATTTCATTTAGAGATTGTATATCGACATACTATCAGTTAATGCCTCTACTATATCAACAAATGAAAAACTGCGTCTTTGCATTTCATACAAAACAGATTTTCATTTTCGGAAGAATTCAATATTGCTCATTAGTCGTTTTTAAATGTTATTAAACCATCTGGAGAAATATAAAAATCAATATCTTCTAGAAGATAATTTGTAGCATTAACACTCTGTCTAATTTTATCCGGAAGTTCATTAAATGATTTTATAGACCCTCCTTTTCCTAATTCACTGTCAGACTTTGCACATATATGTTTCTTAAGTATAATTCTATAAGGGCTCTCAAATCCACTAATAACATATAATCGATCTGACAATTTATCATTAGACATTTCTATTATGCTTTCAAGTTCATCATCATTTTTATAAAGGATTACTTGTTTGCCTGCTTGTAAAACTGCCACTAAATAGTATTTTTCTTTTTTCTTATCATCTTCCAATACTTCTGCTATGTTATAACCATATCTCCTATTCTCAGTTATATCAAACAGGTTTATTACTTCATACCGTACTTTTGTTTTATCTGCATTGCAATATTTACACATTGCATATAAATCACCGACTTCAGCATAATAAGATTGTTTGTATTCCTTATCAGATAGATATGATTGTCGTTTAATGGCTAAAGGTTTCTTTACAGAGGTATAACATCTTATATGTCTGATTTTATTCACTTTATCTCCATCTCTATTCAGCATATAAAAACCGTCATCACATGCCTCTTTAAAAGATTTTCCATCACATTGCTGCTTAATTATATTAAATAAGCCCTCATCAACAATAGACAGATGTAAATCATCTAAATCTTTAAAGCCTTTATCTGTAGGTGTTTTCTTATATTTCAATTCCCTACGAATAACATACGAAATATCTTCATATGAAGTTAGATAATCTTTTTCACCTTTCTTTTTGGATTGTTTAATAGCACCATAGAAAGAATCCCCATGCAGCTTTCCTCTAATGCAATCCCCTTTTATCCAATGTTTTGGCATTCTATACCCATCCTTATCCATACAAATTTGTCCATCTTCATCCCTCTGCCAAATAACTTTCCCTCTTGTCCTCATTTTACGTTTTGCCGGTACTAAAGTCTGATCTTTTGAAATATGATTAATTAAAATATTCTCCTCTATATAGTCAGGTAAAGAAGAAATATTCCCAATTTGACAAGAGCGAATTTCTTTTTGCAATTCTTTCTCCCAATATTCAGTATTGAAATAAAGTTTCTTTTCTTCTTGTATCTTATAAAAAAGCTCCAAGATCTTATCCCGTTTAGCTGCTACAGGTATCAACGAAAGAATTGTAGCATCAATAGCGTGATGTGAATGTTTATCGCGGTCTTTTTTTTCATCAGCAGACTGTACACCAAGCATTTTACGAAAATCAGCAGTTACCAAACCTTTCTGGACTTCTACCTTACTAAATACAGATTTAAAATAGTGATATGCATACTTAGTAATCAGCCTTGTGTCATTCAGCTGGCTATGTTTGAAGCCGCTGGTCACTTCTGTCATGGTGAAACGCGACAATTTATCTTGCCAGTAATCTAATTCTATCTGCCACAAATGCTTCTGCCGAATGGCCTTATCCTTTGCATCTTTAGTCTGAGCCTGTCTTGATTTCTGTCTCCAAAACTCTACATTATTTTTCAGTTGTTCCACTTTCTTTTTCCAAGGTTGCAAACGATGTTCTATTTCTTCATAGTTGGGCAATTCTGTCGGTATGCAATTTTTTTTTATATGACGATTGTAATAAGCATCGCATACGGTCAAATTCGCTAATGAGCTATCAAAAGACTTACTTCTGGGTATAGTATGCTCAAAATCTGTCTTATTTTCATCAAATAACTCAGAAACACTAATTGTTTTACCTGTATAGATACATTGCATCCCTTGTTCTAACCACAAACGATATTTAGCCACATCTTTCTTATATAAAAAATCAGTTGCTTTTCCCATTGCTTTCTTTTTCTTATTGTTTGTACCATCTCCACTTTCTACTTCATATCTGTCTTTATTAAACAAGTATTCAGGGTTCTGCTCAATAAGCAAACGTGCTTTATCTATATCATCATTATTTTTCTCTTCACCTTTTAACTCTTTGATTGCTTCAAGAATCGCTTTATTCTCCTTTTCTCTTTCACGCTGATATTCTTCAATTGCCCATCGCATGTTGGCATCGTTCAAATCGCGTGCAGTTTCAACGACAATTCGCGTATCTTCTTCAACAAGCCCCTCTTTGATGAAATAATTGATGAGATTACGTAATTGATGTAAAGTCCGCATAGCCATTGGGTTCTTAAACGCACCAATTACCGGATTTGCCAATAATTTTTTCGACAGCATAACACCATCATATTCAAATTCTTGTTCATTAGCCGGTTTATAAAATTCAACCATTGACGGATGATATAATTTATTCAACTTCTTACAAGCAGCACAACGGCACTGTAAACCTGTTTGAGATTCACCAAAACTATTAGCGCAGTAGAACTCAGGAAAATTGTTAGACAGATACAATTTTATAGTATCTCCCAGTTTTGGTAGCCGAAAATAATCGCGCTTGGATGTGACAAAGAATTGCTGATACATCCTTTCAACATCTTTTAGAACCTTATCTTTCATTTCTAGTGTTTCCTTTTCCCATGATTTTTGCCCAAATGCTTCAATCGTATATTTCTCAATATCTTCCTTATCTGAGTCATCTAATTGATACTCTATATTTTTGTAGGCAAACTGTTCTGCATATTCTAGTGATTTATAGGCAGAAATCAGATTATTAACAATATTCAAGATACGTTTTTCTTCTCGGTTTTGGTTTATCCATCCATTAATAGCTCCCAATATACTCTTTTCGTTATCCGCCCATTGCTTTTCTCCTAAAATCTCAGGCATTTTACCAAGTAGTGCAGCTTCTGTATAAATATAACCTTTATATAAAGGATTATTTCTCTTCGGCACTAAGAACCTATTTATATTACGAATAGCCTTTAGACTTAACATTGCATACCCTTGAGGAATAGCTATCCAAAGATTTAGGAACTGTTTTACTTGTTTATCGTCGAATTTCAATGATTTGGCAAATTCTGATACAGCCTCTTCATCATCATACGAAAAACAGACATGCCATATATCTTCCATCATATAGGACACAACATGCTCTTTACCATTTCTATTTTTTCGTATTTTATCTGATTCTTGCTTGTATTCTTCCCAGTTCTCACCTAAAAGAGCCTTCATTCTTCCGGAAACAGGACAACCAGTAACATTCGTTCTATCGCTATAATTAATAGTTCTCTTCTCTTTAGACAAATGGTAATCTTGCAATAATCCAATCTCTTTTTCAATCCACTTACGAATAACTTCGAACTTAAAACTAGGCTTTGCCTGAAGGAACTTATCATTATAAAGTTTTAGTTTCTGTTCAGCGGTAAGATTCAGCCATTCATCTTCAGTAGTCCTTCGATATTGAATATTATTAATGAATGCAAATGCACGAAACTTTTCAAATTCAGGATGACTAATTGGACAGCGAGACTTTGCAGGTTCTAACGTACATTTTCCCACCAATCCTTTTTGAGAGCGCAAGGGACGCTTGTAAAAAATGCACCCATCTTTTCTGTCGCTATATATACGTTTAAAGAAATCTCCATCTATGTCCAAACCATTTTGAAACTCAAATATATATTTTATCTCTTCTTTATATTGAGAACGCACAGCCTGATATTTACTTGCCCGCACACGAACACCTTCTCTCTCCAATTGGGCAAAGGCACAACCTGCAGTATGCAGAGCATTCTCTTCCATATAACTAGCCAAATCCTTAGACTTCTTTTCTTCTGACTTTTTTAATGAAACAGATTCTAAACTCATTTCATTTGCTATATCATCTTTTACAGCATCTTCCTGTTCTTTTAAAGTCTCCCCTTTACTGCTTTTAAAACCGCGCCGTTGAGCTATATGATATAAAGCACGTCCCAGTTTAAAACGGTTGATCTCTTGCGAGAAATCCAGTTGTACGATTGCCAACTCTTCCCGCAACTGATAAGGACTTGAATAATCCGATTTCCCATCACCATCAAAATCCAATCGCACCCATTGTTCAAAATTAGCAGCATCAATCGGGTATCGGCGTTTCAAATTCCTTGCCTTATCATAGACTCTCCATCTATCCAAATCTTCAATAGACAATGGGCAAAAACCAAATTCAATAAGAGTTGCAAGTGTTTCCCAAATACGATATCTCCGAGCTTGGTAAAGCCGTCTCGAAGCACGGTGTTTTGTCCGTTCTGCAGCATACGAAAATTCCCCAGTTTTACTGTTCCCAACTCCTCTTTGAAAGATAATGGAGCCAAACCTCACCAATTGTTCCGTAATGTTTGCCCCTTTGTCTGTGTCACGTAGGCTATAGCCAATAGAAGCTGTACCTAAATCAAGTCCTAAAACTCTTGCCATATGTTTTTCTCTTTTTATTTTGTTATTATCTTATTCTTTCTTATCTTTGTAATCAAGATACTTAAAGTGAAAGACTTTTCACAATAAGGCTATAAGCCGAAGACATCTTAGCTCTGCGTATTCCGTAGAGCTTTTTATTTTTCTTCAAAGTTACAATTTTCCTGTTCTCAGCAAAATTTTTCTCACTTTATTATACTTATCCCTATAAAGAAAAAACTTTCTTTATTCAATCCGTATAAATCCTGTTTAGATATAACCTTGTTACACTAATTTGAAACAAATCACAATAAGGATCATTCCGTTGTGAAAACATTAGGTTCCCTCGTCCTCAACGGGGGATTTTTTTTATCTTTGCATTCGCAAAAACAATTATCCAATGATAGACCAACCTACCATAGACAGAATTCTGGATGCCGTACAGATTGTAGACATTGTATCGGACTTCGTTACATTGCGCAAGCGAGGTGTGAATTATGTAGGCTTGTGTCCGTTCCATGATGACAAGACGCCATCTTTCTATGTGTCGCCTTCCAAAGGGTTGTGCAAATGCTTTTCCTGCGGTAAAGGTGGCAATGCGGTGCACTTCATTATGGAGCACGAGCAGATGAGTTATCCCGAAGCTCTGAAATATCTGGCAAAGAAATACGGTATCGAAATCAAGGAGCGCGAACTGTCCAGCGAAGAGAAGCTGATGCAGAGCGAACGTGAAAGTCTGTTCATCGTGAATAACTTTGCACGTGATTACTTCCAAAATATACTTAAAAACCATGTGGACGGACGCAGCATTGGTATGGCATACTTCCGCAACCGTGGTTTCCGAGATGATATCATCGAAAAGTTCCAGTTAGGCTATTGCACCGAAAGTCACGATGCCATGGCTCAGGAAGCCATCAAGAAAGGATTCAAGAAAGAATATCTTGTCAAGACAGGACTTTGCTACGAAACGGATGATCACCGCTTGCGCGACCGCTTTTGGGGACGTGTTATTTTTCCGGTACACACACTTTCCGGTAAGGTAGTCGCTTTCGGCGGGCGCGTGCTTAGCAGTGCGACGAAGGGAGTCAAAGTTAAATATGTCAATTCTCCCGAATCGGAAATCTATCATAAGAGTAATGAGTTGTATGGCATTTATTTTGCCAAACAGGCGATTGTGAAACAAGACCGTTGCTTTCTGGTGGAAGGATACACGGACGTTATTTCCATGCACCAGTCAGGTGTGGAGAATGTAGTAGCTTCTTCGGGTACGGCACTGACTCCGGGACAAATTAAACTCATTCACCGCTTCACCAATAACATTACGGTACTCTATGACGGTGACGTGGCAGGTATCAAGGCTTCTCTCCGCGGTATCGACATGCTGCTGGAAGAAGGTATGAATATCAAAGTTTGCCTACTTCCCGACGGAGAAGACCCGGACTCTTTCGCCCGCAAGCACAACGCTACGGAGTTCCAGAAATTCATACAAGACAATGAAACAGACTTTATACGTTTCAAAACCAATCTTCTGCTGGAAGATGCTGGAAAAGATCCTATCAAACGTGCGGAGTTAATTGGTAATCTTGTACAAAGTATATCTATTATTCCGGAGGCGATTGTCCGCGATGTATATATTAAAGAATGTAGCCAACTGCTTCGTATAGAAGACAAGCTACTGGTTTCGGAAGTTGCCAAACGACGCGAAACTCAGGCTGAGAAGCAGGCGGAACAAAGAAACCGGGAAATAAGAAAGAATAATGCAGCCCGCGATGCTGCACAAGCACCGCTTCCCGACGGAATGCAACCACCCTACCCTGAAGACATGCCTCCTTATCCCATGGATGGAGAAATACCTAACGGTGGTGCACCGCTTCCACCGGAAACTGCCGAATACGTATCTTATATCCCGCAGGAAGGGAAAGAAGGACAGGAATTCTACAAATACGAGCGCCTTATCCTGCAAATGGTAGTACGCTACGGAGAGAAAGTATTGTGTAACGTTCCCGATGAGGAAGGAAAAGAAATTCCCATCACAGTAACGGAATACGTAGTCAATGACTTGAAGGAGGATGAACTGGCTTTCCACAACCCACTGCACAGGCAGATGTTGACGGAAGCGGCAGAGCATATACATAATGAAGGATTCATCGCAGAACGGTATTTCCTGGCGCATCCCGACCCAATTATCAGTAAGCTAAGTACAGAGTTGATTGCCGACCGCTACCAACTGAGTAAATATCACTCCAAAGCCCAAAGATTAGTGACCGACGAGGAACGCCTATTCGAATTGGTGCCTACGCTCATGATTAATTTCAAGTTCGCCATCATCAGTGAAGAAATGAAACACATGATGTATGCCTTGCAAGATCCTGCCGTAGCCAATGATGAAGAACAATGCACCTCTATCATGAAACGCTACTCAGAACTGCGTGAGATCAAAAGTATTATGGCTAAACGATTGGGAGACAGAGTTGTACTCGGTTAAATCACCTTACTCCTAATGAGAACGATAGTTTCCTTATGCAGAAACGACAGTTCCCCCTAATGGGAACGACAGTTTCCTCATACAGAAACGATAGTTTCCCCCTAAAGGGAACGCGCGTTTCCTTTAATGGGTTCGACAGTCCCCCTTCATGGGAACTGCAGTTTCCTTTCATGAAATAAGGTGTGGGATTGTTATGTGAATGAATTCTGACGAATGAGGTTCATAAACTCTTCACGAGTCTTTGCCTGATTGAAAGCACCTGTAAAATCGGAAGTGGTCGTTATGGAATTCTGCTTTTCAACCCCACGCATCTGCATACACATGTGCTTGGCTTCCACAACCACCATTACGCCCAGGGGATTCAGTGTTTCCTGGATGCATTCTTTAATCTGGAGCGTCATGCGTTCCTGCACCTGAAGACGGTGGGAGAAGATATCCACTACACGGGCAATCTTGCTCAGCCCCGTAATGTAACCGTTGGGGATATAGGCCACGTGTGCTTTTCCATAGAACGGAAGCATGTGGTGTTCGCAAAGTGAGAAGAAATCAATGTCTTTCACAATCACCATCTGACTGTATTCTTCCTTGAACTTGGCAGAGCGGAGCACTTCGTGCGGGTCCATGAAATAGCCTTTTGTCAAACTCAGCATAGCCTTTGCTACACGTTCGGGGGTTTTCAGTAGTCCTTCGCGTTCGGCATCTTCGCCCAATAAAGTTATAATACGCTGATAGTGTTCTTTCAGTTCATCCAGTGCAGGAGATACGATTTCTTCTTTTCCTAACATATATTTGAGTTTTTAAGTTTCCGAGTTTCAGTACAACTCAAAAACTGAACAACTTATAAACTTAAAGCGGTATGTTTATCTGCTCTTTCACAATAGAAACTTCTTTGAATACGCCTGTAGCACGCAACTGGCGCATCATGGCATCCGCTTCTTCAATACTGCGGAAGTCTCCTACACGGCACAGCCAACGGGGAGAGTTGAAAGAGGTATAAACAGAAAGTTCCGGGAAATATTCTTTGATTCGTGAGCCCACAGCGTGAGCTTCGTTCTTGGCTCTACTGGTATTGTTTCCGGCATACACCTGTACACGGAAACCCTGACTTTTAAGCACTCTGTTTTCCGTTCCGTTGGGAATATATTCCTGACCTATCAAGGCCTCAATGCGGGCATCCTGATGGATGGTTACCTTACCCTGTCCCGACACATTGCGTTCCAAACTCTTCACAATGTTATTCTGCGCCGAAACAAAAGCGGCGAAAGCAAAGCATGCAATTAAAAGTAAACCAAGCTTCTTCATAATGAATAATATAATAATAGACGGTTGATAATATGATTATAGAGACTGATAACCGACAACCGGCACTTCACCGGTTATCAATTATCAATCTTCCATTATCTATTAATTAAAAGCATCAATGATACCCTTGAAGTCTGCCGCCTTCAGAGCTGCACCACCAATCAAGCCACCATCAACGTCAGGATTAGCGAACAATTCCTTAGCGTTAGACGGTTTAGCGCTACCACCGTAAAGGATAGAGCAGTTGTCAGCAACTTCCTTACCGTACTTGTCAGCAATTAATGAACGGATGAAAGCGTGGATTTCCTGAGCTTGGTCGGGAGTAGCAGTTTTACCTGTACCGATAGCCCAAACCGGTTCGTAAGCCAATACGATCTTAGAGAAATCTTCAGCAGACAGAGAGAATACGGAAGCCAACTGAGCGGCAACTACTTCATTCTGCTTGTTAGCTTCGCGTTCTTCCAGCACTTCACCGATACAGAAGATCGGAGTCAGGCCGTTAGCCAAAGCCAATTTTACTTTTTCTTCCAGAATGGCAACTGTTTCGCCATAGTAAGCACGACGTTCTGAGTGACCCAGGATTACATATTTAGCACCTGTAGAAGCAACCATAGCAGCTGAAACTTCACCAGTGTAAGCACCTGATTCTTTGTCAGCACAGTTTTCAGCACCTACGCCAATCTTAGCGGGGTCTACCAACGGAGTAACCGATGCCAGATGGATAAAAGGAGTACAGATGATTACATCACAGTTAGGCTTTTCGTTAGCCAATACTTCATTCAGTTCTTTTGCAAGAGCAATACCCTCCTGAAGGGTTTTGTTCATTTTCCAGTTTCCTGCAACAATGTTTTTTCTCATTTTGTTTTTTATTTATTAAAAGGGTTAATGTATTTTTGATTTATAATTTGTGATTTATGGCTGAGGAAGCTCTTGCTTATCACTCATCACTCCATTGCTAATCACTTTATTTTTCGCTCTCTTTCTTTCCCTGCGCTTCACAACCAGGATGTCCACGCCGATAACCATCAGCAACGGAATGATAAACCACAAAAGAACGTAACTAATCGTGCGCAAATCACTTTCTTGTTTCTGCTGACCGAGTTCCAGTTTATCCAAGCTATCCGTCAACACATATTCATCCGGCAAACTGTTATCACTCCACTTATTCAGAATGACACCATCCTTTATCAGCATCAGTCCGGGATTGGAACGGATAATAGTCTTCAAAGTGATGTCGTCCATCTGGCAGAAAGGATATTCTGCACCGGTCTTGTCACGCCATAATTCTATTTGTTCCTCCGGCGAAGAAGTCAAGGCATAAAAACCGTAACCATGTTCCACACTATAATCATAGATCTCGTTAATAAGATCTATATCGCTATCGTCAGCTTTTTCAATGCGATGAGCTACCAACAGGAATGTATATCCCTTATCGGATAAGATGCTATCGGTCAAATCCTCTCCGGTTTCCAGACTTACAATAGAGAAGTCGTGAATCGGAGGCTCGTATCCTTTTTCCTTCAACACCGTACGTGTTTCAACAAACGTCCATGTGCTATCCGGGTAATTATCCAGTGTAAATTCCTGCTTTTTTCCGTCTTTCTCCAAAATGAACTTGCTCTCAAACACACTGGGTTTTGCTCCTTCGGGTATTTCCATACCTTCTTTAATATTCTTTCCGATCTTGTAAGGACGGAAATCCAGAATAGGCAGATTGTCCAGGCAATAGAACGAAAGCACAAACACGAAAAAGAACGTATACATGGAAATCATCCATGCCATTTTTGCCGTAATAAAGGGGATAATTTGTTTTCCACCTTTGAAGACAGATACGGCTGCAATAAACAATACTACATTCTTGCCAAACGTTTCCCAGTTTGTCAACACCCATGCATCACCGAAACAACCGCAATCGGACACCGGATTCACTAACGCCAGATACAGTGTCAGCGGTGTCATCACGATCATCAGCATCAGTGCCAGAGTTGTGGCAAACCTCCGCCGTATACCGAAGAACAGGAAAACTCCCACTGAGAATTCCAACGCTGACAATACGATGGCAAACAGTAACTGCAAATATGTAGGAAACCATGCAGCCATTCCAAAAGCCGTCAGATAATCCTGAATCTTATAAAAAGAGCCTAACGGATCGACAGCCTTCACAAAGCCGGAAAAGATGAATACCGCCGCCAGTAAAAAACGGCAAACATTCACCCAGCTCTTCCATATTATATGTTTCTGCTTAGTCTCCAAATTCAATCTTAATCAAACCGAATACGGAATAATTAATCATGTCCATATAATTAGCATCCACTCCTTCCGAAACCAAAGTCTGTCCTGACAGGCTTTCAATCTGTTTCGTACGGTAGATTTTCATCAATATCAGATCAGTGTATGAACTGACACGCATGCTGCGCCATGCCTCATCGTAATCATGATTCTTAGCAAGCATCAGCTCCAATGAAGTTTTAGCATATTTGTCATACAATGCCATTGCCTCTTCATTCGTGATATCGGCTGATTCCGCATATCCCAGCTCCAGCTGTATCAATCCGATAATACCATAGTTGACTATCGCAATGAACTCGGAACGTATTCCTTCGTCCACCAACGTCACTCCTTTGGTTTCAATACTCCTGATACGATTGGCTTTAATGAATATCTGGTCAGTCACGGAAGCCGGACGGAGAATACGCCATGCCGGACCGTAATCATGTAGTTTCTTGGAGAACAAATCACGACAGATGGCAATGACATGTTCAAATTGTTGTTTGGTATCTTTCATTTCCTTACAAATTGGTTGCAAAGGTAGGAATAATTAAAGAAAAAAGAAAAGAGGGCACTCTAAATTATATTAAAGTGCCCTCTTCTTTATGGGTTTATTGATATCTTACGAACAACGTAATACCTGTCCCGGACGTAAGATTGTTTTCCGTGTAATGCGATTCAACTGACAGAGCTTGTCAATAGATACTCCCTGACGGGATGCAATCTTAGACAATGTATCTCCACTCTTCACTTTATAGAACAAACCTTCACCGGAAGCCATACTGCGAGCAGTTCCTTTTGAAGTCTTGGTCTTAGTGAAAGTATAATGATCAGCAACAATATCTTGCTTTTCAAAGTCGAACATTAAAGCGGGGTTAATAGGAATCCCTAAAAAGCGGGTTTCAAAATGAAGATGCGAACCGGTAGAACGTCCGGTATTGCCACCTAAAGCGATAGGTTCTCCGGCTTTAACCAATTGATTAATTTCTACGATTTGTTTGGACAAGTGTCCGTAAACAGTTTCCAGTCCATTGTCATGACGAATAACGATATACTTACCATAGCCACGGCGTCCCTGATTCTTTACTACGCGTACTTTACCATCAAAAGCAGCTCGAATCGTATCACCGATGAATACTTTAACATCCAAGCCATAGTGCATTCTGCGTCTTCTGGGGCGATAACCGAAGACATCGGTAATCTTCGTATGCGTTGTAGGCATACAGAAACCTGTCAGGTCCACTTTATAGCTTTCAGGAACGATAGCATCGCCATAAGCTTGTACATACTCATTGTTCCAAGTCGGATATAGACTTAGACCTGGATAAGCAGATTGTTCAGCACGTATCTGTTTCTGTAAAGCCAACGAGTCAACGCTCTTTAGTTTCCTGTCGATGGGGGCTTGTCGGGCAATCAAATCCTGAGAAAAAGAATTCAGGCTGACCATTGCCGTCGCAGCTATTAGGATCGTTTTAATGCAATTGAAATTCATTCCGTTTCGTCATTCTTTTAAAAAATTCTCCCAAAGGTAGTATTTCTTCTCTAAATGAAAAGGCTGTTCTTAACTATTTTTTCGGTAAGGGACTAAAAGGTACATATTAAAACATCTCCTAACTCCCTGTATATCGGCAAGATAAAGACTAATATGTTTTACAACATAAAAATGCAAATAAAGTGTATGTTTAACCGTTATTCAACTAATGGAAGCCCAGTTAACGTTAGTTTTCCGAAGTGCCTTTAGCTGGCGCCACAGGATTTCATTTTCCGGGCGGATACCGGTAGGATCGGCATCAACCACTTCTTCGGCAACATTGCGCACATATTGCAGCAACTGTCCGTCACGTGCTATATCGGCAATTTTCAGGTCGAAGGCAATACCGCTTTGCTGTGTGCCTTCCAAATCACCGGGGCCGCGTAGCTTCAGATCGGCTTCAGCTATTTCAAAGCCGTCATTTGTCCGCACCATAATTTCCAGGCGCTTGCGGGTTTCCTCGACCAACTTGTATCCGGTCACTAAAATACAATAAGACTGTTCCGCTCCACGGCCTACACGACCACGCAACTGATGGAGCTGTGACAAACCGAAGCGCTCTGCATTCTCAATAATCATCACGGAAGCATTCGGTACATTTACGCCTACCTCAATCACTGTAGTCGCTACCATTATCTGTGCTTCGCCCGAAACAAAAAGCTGCATCTGCGCATCCTTCTCAGCAGCTTTCATCTTGCCATGCACTTTGCAGACTTTACAATCCGGAAATTCCTCACAAATATGAAGGTAGCCTTCTTCCAGGTTCTTCAAGTCGATTTTCTCACTTTCCTTAATCAAAGGATATACAATATATACCTGTCTGCCCTCTGCAATCTGTCTATGAACGGATTGGTACAAGCTTACACGGTGCGCATCATATTTATGAATGGTCACAATAGGTTTACGTCCCGGCGGCAGTTCATCAATGACGGAAACATCGAGATCACCGTATAATGTCATAGCCAGCGTACGCGGAATAGGGGTAGCTGTCATGACTAGCACATGGGGGGGCTGTGCATTCTTAGTCCATAAACGTGCGCGTTGTGCCACGCCGAAACGGTGCTGTTCATCTATCACCACCAATCCCAGTGAAGAGAAATTCACGGTATCTTCTATCACGGCATGCGTACCGATCAGTATTCGCACATCTCCTGTTAACAGACCGGTGAGAATGGCTTCCCGCTTTTTTCCTTTCACAGAACCGGTTAGCAATTCCACGCGTATATCCATTCCGTACAACAACTCGCGGATTGTTTCAAAATGCTGATTAGCCAGAATCTCGGTAGGCGCCATCATACAAGCCTGGTAACCGTTATCCAACGCTATCAGCATACTCATCAGTGCCACCAGCGTTTTCCCACTACCTACATCCCCCTGCAACAGACGGTTCATTTGCTTACCGCTCCCCACATCCCGGCGTATTTCTTTCAGTACACGCTTCTGGGCACCTGTCAGTTCGAAAGGCAGATTCTTGGCATAGAAAGTATTGAATATCTCTCCTACCGTTTCAAATAGATATCCACGGTATTTCCGTTGCCTGTCTTTGGCATAGCGGAGAATATTCAACTGTACATAAAAAAGTTCTTCAAACTTCAAGCGATATTGCGCTTTACGGAGCAATTCCGGATTTGCCGGAAAATGAATATTCATCAAAGCTTCCGTCAGTGGCATCAAATGATGTTCTGTCAATATAGCGGGAGAAAGCGTTTCGGGCAGCGGTTCGCGGAGTTGCTGCACTACGGCGCTCATCATCTTCTCAATTGCATGAGAATTGAGGGAACTCCGCTTCATTTTCTCCGTTGTATTATAATAAGGTTGCAATCCCATTGTCGAGAGCTTCAGTTCCGAAGCATTATCGATATCCGGATGAGCAATGTTGATCCGTCCGTTGAAGACGCTGGGTTTACCAAATACAATATATTCCTGATGTACCTTATACTTACCGACGAGAAATTTAATTCCCTGAAACCAGACTAAATCCACAATCCCCGTACCATCCGAGAAATGGGCAATCAGACGGCGCTGCCTACCTTCTCCAATCGTCTCAAAACCCAGGATTTCACCTTTCAGCTGGATATAAGGCATCGTACCGTCTATCTCATGGATATAATAGATACGGCTACGGTCTACATATTTATAGGGGAAATAATACAATAAGTCGTGAAGGGAATAGATATTCAATTCCTTATTGAGTACTGAGGCACGTTGCGGCCCTACACCCGACAGGTATTTTATGTCACGAGAAGCTAAATCAAACATGAATCCAACAAAGCAGCGGCTATTTTCAAATCAAAGGGAGTCGTAATTTTAATGTTTTCCCGATTACCTGCCGCGAGGTATACAGATACTCCCATCGCTTCCACTACCGAAGCGTCGTCCGTAAAGAAAGAAGTATAAGGTTGTTCATAGGCCTGTTTCAGTAAATCGGCATCAAACACCTGGGGAGTCTGCACCAATTTATACTCATCCCGGCTGACGGTCACGCTTTCTTCTCCTTTGAGATGGCGTACAGTCTCCACCACATCTATCACAGGAATCACCGCCTTTTTTTCAGCAGCCAATTCATAACAACGGGCTATGACTTCCCGGGAAACAAACGGGCGTACCCCATCATGGACACCAACCAATCCCGGAGTAGTAACATGAGCCAATCCATTCTTTACCGAATGGAAGCGGGTTTCACCTCCGTCCGCCACTGTATGCGGCAAAGAAAAAGAATGCTCCGCACATAGCTCTGTCCAATAAGACTGCTGGCTATGCGGGAGCACTAATATTATATGTATCTCCGGATTATAGGCATAAAAGGCTTCCAAAGTACGCATCAAAACAGGTTTTCCACCTATAGGCAGAAACTGTTTGGGAAGTTCGCCTCCCATGCGCAACCCTTTACCACCGGCAACTATCAGAGCATACTGAACCATAAATCAATTAACACACATTGCCTCTTTCAGTTCCTGTACCTTCTCTTTTCCGAGCATCATATCTACAACCGTCAGAGCAAATTCCATCGCAGCACCCGGTCCTTTTCCGGTAATGATGTTACCGTCTCTTTCCACCGGAGCACCTGTACATTCAGCACCTTCCAGGTATTGTTCGAAGCCGGGATAGCAAGTTGCCTTGCGGCCTTTCAGCAAGCCAAGCTTACCCAATATCATAGGAGCGGCACAAATGGCAGCAATCGGTTTATTCTTTTCAGCAAAATCCAAGACCAGTTTCCGAAGTTCCGGGCACTTCTCCAAAGTAGCTGCTCCGGGCATTCCACCGGGTAAAAGAACTAAATCTGCGTCATAGAAATCACAGTTCACTACATTCTTATCGCAAAGCACCGGTACATCATGTGCACCTGTTACTATCTCATCGGGAGTCACCGTTATCATTTCCACGTTCAGCCCTGCACGTCTCATTACATCCACAGAGGTGAAAGCTTCCACTTCTTCAAATCCGTCTGCAAAAAAAACATAAACTGTACCCATAATTGTTCTCCTTATTATTTTAGTTTAAAGTAATATGTTATCGTTCCTGTCTGGTTATTCAAACCGCTTACAGCATTGAAACGCGCTTTCTTAGCAGCATCTTCAGCCGCCTTCCGCAAGGCAGAATTTATGGTATTGGTCTTCCGGTCAATACTGGTAGCAATAACATGTCCTGCCGGATTTACAGTAATAGAAACCACCACAATCCCTTCATCCTGCACATTATATGCCGGACGCGGCAAACCTCCTTGTCCTATAGAACGTCCGCCAAGGTCAAAAGTTCCATAACCTCCCGTTCCACTCGACGCACCTTCTGGCGCATTTCCGGTGGGACTTCCCTGGATACCAGTTCCCTCAGTCGTACCTTTGCTTCCCATTTGTGCTCCTTTTCCGAAGGCACCTGCCACCCTCTTACGGGCAGCCTCTTCCGCCTCCCTGCGTTCCCGCTCGGCTTTAGCTTCTGCCAACTTCCGGGCTTCTTCCGCTTTCTCAGCTTCCGTCTTCTCCGGTTTTTCCGGCTTCTCCTTTACTTCTTCCTTTTTAGGTTCCGCTTTGGGCTTGATAACAACGGTTTCTTCATCCTCCTGAGTAAGCATCTCCTGTTCTACCGTCTCCTGCACTTTAGGGGCAACGGTCTCAGGCATCACATCCACTTTCACCAGGGAGGGATCAGCACTTCCAAATGCATTGGGCACTTCACCCAGCATTACCGGCATACCGTCTTCATCCTGCTGCTCCGGCAAAGCGAAGCCAACCAGTATTAACAGGAGAATGAACGCTACATGTACCAGCAGCGCACCTACCATTCCTATATATTTGCCTTTCTTCTTCGGATCCACCATTGCCATTTACAATTTAACCATTTACAATGTACAATTTACCCATCGTACATTTATTTGCTTTCAGGCGGGCGTGTAGCCAGCACCATCTTGAACTTATTCTCATTGGCAATATTCAGCACTTTCACGATTTCCCTGTAAGGCACAGCTTCATCAGCATAAAGCGCCACATACATTTCCGGTTCTTTCGCAGCGCACGATTGCAGGAAAGGAGTCAATTCTTCCAAAGAAATCGCCTGCTCCTTATCATTTCCAAACGCCGCGTAAAAATTCAGGTCCTTATCGATAATAACCCGCGTCAAGGGCTTAGCCGACGTCTGCTGTTTTCCTTGCGGAAGCAACACCTTGATAGCGTTCGGCGAAACAACCGTAGACGTGATCATAAAAAAGATCAGCAACAGGAAGATGACGTCCGTCATGGATGCCATACTGAAATTGGGCGATATTTTAGCTCTACGTTGTAGCACGCTTAGTTCAATTATTAATTATTAATTACTTAGGAAGCGGGTTCATTCAAGAGATCCATGAATGCCATGGTTTTAGCCTCCATCTTATTCACCACGCCGTCTACCAGAGTCACGAGGTAGTTATAGGCAAACATCGCAATAATACCCACGATCAAACCACCTACCGTAGTGATCATAGCCTCGTAGATACCGCCCGAAAGCAATGTGATATCGATGTTGTTACCTGCATTGGCCATTTCATAGAAAGCACGCACCATACCGGTCACCGTACCGAGGAAACCAATCATCGGCGCACCTCCGGAGATGGTTGCCATAATCGTCAATCCTTTTTCCAGTTTCGCTACCTCAATGTTTCCCACATTCTCAATGGCAGCCTGCACATCATTCACCGGACGTCCCAAACGGCTGATACCTTTCTCTATCATACGGGCAGCCGGAGTATTTACGCTGCGGCAATAAGCTATGGCAGCTTTTATTTCTCCATCCAGGATGTAATCCTTTATCTTATCCATGAACATCGGGTCCTCTTTGCCGGCTTTCCTGATCACATAGTTGCGTTCGAACAAGATGTAGAAACAAAGGATGGACAGCAGTCCAAGAACGATCATAATCCAACCACCCTTGACAGCCATGCTCCATAAGTTCATCTCTTCAGGACCAGCTACCGGAGTTAATACCGGATTGGCGCCCGCAATAGAATCGGTCAGCGCCGGAGCCACTTGGGCTAATAACAACATTGCATTCATCAACGAAGACAGTTTTTATATTCCTGAATGGTACGTTCCAATCCCAGATACAGAGCATCGCTTATCAGCGAGTGTCCGATAGAGACTTCATCCATCCATGGAATGTTTTGATATAAATAATTCAGATTCACCAAACTCAGGTCATGTCCGGCATTCAGCCCCAGACCCAGACTACGTGCCACTTTGGCTGCCTCTACAAAAGGAGCAACGGCGGCTTCCTTATTCTGCGGATAAGCGGTCGCATAGGGTTCGGTATAGAGTTCCACCCGGTCGGCACCAGCCTTGGCAGCATACTCTATCATCTCCACATCCGTCGATACAAATACGGAAGTACGGATGCCTGCATCATTAAATGTTTCGAGTACTTCAGTCAGAAATTCCAGATTCTGCTTGGTATCCCAACCTGCATTCGAAGTCAGCTGAGTCGGACTATCCGGAACCAGAGTAACCTGATGCGGCTTCACTTTCAATACCAGATCAATAAATTCGGGGGCAGGATATCCTTCGATATTAAATTCAGTACGAAGCAACGGGCGAAGATCATACACATCCCTCTGGCGTATATGACGTTCATCAGGGCGTGGATGTACGGTAATTCCTTCCGCACCAAAGCTTTCACAATCCAGTGCTACTTTCACCACATTAGGGACATCCCCTCCACGCGCATTACGCAGCGTCGCAATCTTGTTTATGTTTACACTTAATCTAGTCATAATTCGGATCATAGTTTGCCGCAAATGTACAAATAATAGCGATACATTGGCAGCGTTCTGAGAAAAAAACGCCATATTTGCATTTCATTAAGAAAGTACAGACGATGAAATTTGCCATATTTGGAAATACTTACCAAGCCAAAAAATCAACACATGCGGAAACTTTATTCCGCTTGTTGGAGCGGCGTAATGCCCAGCTTTGCATTTGCAGGGAGTTCTATAACTTCCTGACTTCCGACCTGCACATGACTATCGCTTCCGCCGAACTCTTTGACGGAGACGATTTTACAGCAGATATGGTCATTAGTATCGGCGGCGACGGTACGTTCCTGAAAGCAGCCAGCCGGGTAGGCAAAAAGAATATTCCCATTCTGGGCATCAATACCGGCCGCCTCGGTTTCCTGGCAGACATTTCTCCGGAAGAGATGGAAGAGACTTTCGATGAGATTTATAATAACCACTACAAGGTGGAAGAACGTAGCGTGTTGCAATTACATTGTGATGACAAAAAATTGATGGAATCGCCTTATGCACTCAATGAAATTGCTGTATTGAAACGCGATAGTTCTTCAATGATCAGCATTCATACTGCTATCAACGGTGCCCATCTCACCACTTATCAGGCTGACGGGTTGGTGGTATCCACCCCTACCGGTTCCACAGCTTATTCGCTGAGTGTCGGTGGTCCGGTTATCGTACCTCATAGCAAAACAATCGCTATCACTCCGGTAGCTCCGCATAGCCTGAATGTCCGTCCTATCGTTATTTGTGATGATTGGGAAATTACTCTTGACGTAGAAAGCCGTAGCCACAGTTTCCTGGTTGCCATCGACGGGCGTAGTGAATCCTGCAAAGAAACAACCCGCCTGCGAATCTCACGGGCTGATTACAGTATTAAGGTAATCAAGCGCTTCAATCATATTTTCTTTGATACGCTTCGCAATAAATTGATGTGGGGGGCGGATGTAAGATAAAAAAAGAGCCGTTATCCGAACTTCAACTTCCCGGATAACGGCTTCTCTTCGTCTATCAACTATACTTAAAATGTCATAGCCTGCCCTCCAATCACACCTGCGATGGCAGTAGCAACAGCAATAATCACTTTTAAAATCACCTTCCAATTCGTTTTCTTCATAGCGATTCTTTTGATTTTCACTCTCAACTTTTACTTTTCAGTTCTCCTTATCCGAGTGGATTCTCATCCAGTCCTCCATCGCCCGAGTTATCTCCCGAACCACCGTCCGAGCCACCTCCCGCAGGAACGTTTGATAGCCCTTTCAGATAATCGTCCAAACTGACCAGATCCAACTTTTCACCGGCACGCGTAGCAGTCTTGGTTATCTTCAACTCTTTATTGGCTTGAAAGAATATGCGAACGCTGTCCACACTCTTGGCAGTCACATCTTCTGCCTTTTCCTCTCCTTTCGACTTAGCAGCCAGCAGAAACACACCCAACCCGGCAATATTCACTGTCTTACCTTCCAGCAACTGCTCTTTCAACTTCTCCACAAAGTTCTGCATGGTACTCTTGATATCACCAATAGAGAGTGAAGAACGATCCTGCATCTTCTGCGCAATAAATGCCAAATCTACAGTCTGTCCTAAAGTTATTAACTGCGGAAAATACTTTTTGGGAGAATTCTCAACCCGAGGGTCGGACGGTCTCTCCACCGTTCTAAAAATTACGCTCATACTTTTTTCATTTAGAGATTTAAATTCTATTCTTAATTCACTCGTTATGTTGATCAACGATGCAAAGGTGAGGATAAAATCTTAAATGAGAAGAAGAAAAAAGCAGCTCAGCGATGGTTTTTCTGAGAAAAGTTATAAACGCGTATAAAACAGAGATTTATGTACTCATTCATTTTCCTATTCTATCCACTAATATACCCGGCGTCAGATGCACTCCCTTATATTCTGTATCCAGATTAATATTAGCTATATAACGTAACTTAATTTTTTCATCATCAGCAAAATTAACCAACGAAGGAATACTTACGGGATTCTGTAAACGTTTAAACTTGCACTCCACAGCCAACTTTCTCATAGGACCATCCAGCACAAAGTCCACTTCCGTCCCACTTTGTGTACGATAAAAGTAAATTGTATCCGATGCCTGTCTATTTCTCCAAAGTTCTAACAGCACATAATTCTCAAACAAGGCACCATTATCAGTTCGGAATGCTATCTCATTGAAGCTATTATAAATGATATTACGCAATCCTAAATCACAAAAGTAGACTTTATTCATTTTACCAATAACCTTACGCTTATTGGTAAAATAAGGTTCTATCAGTTTTATGATATACATCTTCTGGAGTAAATAGATGTATTCTTCGCATCGTGCATATGGTAAGCCACTTTCACGGCTCAAATCATTTACATTTACAAGATTCCCTATCTGCACCGCTAATAAACGAAGCAGTTTATTAAAGCTGACAAAATGCTCATTGGCAATATAGTGCCGTACATCATTCAGCAGGTAAGTCTGATAAATGTCATTCAGCAATTCCACCTTTTCTTGCGGATTCTCGGTCAAAGCGGTGCGCGGAAGTCCGCCATAAACCAAGTACTCTTCATAGACCTGTTGCAAAGGAGCCACTAAAGCATCGTCATTCCCATCTTTCAATTCTTGTTGCAGGCGCCAAAGCTTTTCATCTTTAAACAACAGATATTCAGAAAAAGAGAGTGAAAGAACTTCTATCACACGTACACGTCCCGCCAAAGATTCTTCGATATTTTGAAGGATATCCAGACTTGAGCTACCGGAACAAAGAATACGCAGATTATCAAATTTATCAGTCAGCAGTTTCAACATAGTAGAAACTCCCTGTATAAACTGAAATTCGTCAAGCAGTAACAAGCCATTTAATTCTGCATTCAGATAAATTTTCAAATACTGCTCAATAGTACTGAACTGTTGGAAACGTGCGGCCACTTCCACATCTTGCCCATTCAGGAACAAAACATTACGAAAATCTTTCGTAGGATATGCTTTCATTATAGATGTCTTCCCCACCTGCCGGGCACCTATCAACACTACAATCGGCACTAATCTAAATGCCGATTGAATCTTCTCTTTATAACTATCTCTTGCTATCATAACAGATTCTTTTCCTGCGAAAATAGTGTTTTTTTACGCATTACCCAAAAATCCATAGGGAATTTTATTCAATTACAAGAAAAAACATGGAGACTACTTTACGCAAAAGCCGCTAGCCGAAAATTCAGACAGCGGCTAAATATTTTCATTGCCAGCCATAAGCCTTTCGGGTGAGATTCCTCTTCTCTTCAATTGATTCCCCCAAATATGCCCTTCAAAAAGGATAGCCGTTTTTCCCGGAGCAAAGAAACCGCTTTTACCACCCAATAACCTCCTCGAACTAATGCTTGACAAAGGAAGGCAACTTCGTCACCTTCATAACCTAACTTGATTGTTTTCATAGCACACTATTTTATGTTTCATCTTTCTACAAAGCTACCATTCTTCCATAAAACAGCAACAACATTCACAATATTATTAATATAAAAGGCAGCCAGAACCACTCTTTTTATAAAGTAATCCTGGCTGATAAACATTCTATATTTTATTTACATCGAGCAATTACAAAACCAATCAGTTACCTCTTTAACATTTTGCTATGATAACCTATATACAAAAAGCACGTACTTTTCAAGTTTTACCCTAGCAGCTGATTATTATTCATCAGTATCCTAATTCTTTCCTGTTCACTTTTTGACAAGTATATTTTCGATAAAGCTTGTTGATAAATACGTAAATCATGAATATCAGAGCCTATAAAATCATAAAGTCCATTTTTCAACATAAAAAGAGCTCTTTTCTGCACCTCTTTTCCATACACTCCAGCCAATGACATTAAGTTCAGTTGAAATTTGTATTTCTGTCTTTTCAGACCCGTCAACTCCCCTAGTGTCATATACAAATATCGTTCAGGATGAGCTATCAAAGGACAATAACCACTAATGGACAATTCATAAAGCATGCCACGCATTTCAGGAGGAGCCGCCATATATGAAGTCTCAACAAGTACAAATTTGTCTCCAATCGTTAGAATCCCCGCCTCCATCTGTCGACTAAAGCCGCTATCCAACATATATTCACCCGCTAAACAAAACTCAATACCAGACAAATTACCTTGTAAAAAAGCCTTAAAATGTTTCTGTAAAGTATCAGGATAGTTATCTGGTAAATCTTCCATGATATGTGGCGTTAAAAACATCTTCTTCACACCTATTTTAGCCAAATATTCACAGGCATGATACGACTCTTCCATAGAACACATGCCGTCATCCACCCCCGGTAATACATGGGAATGAATGTCGGTCATGCCTTCCAGCAATCCTGAATTCAAGATGCCTTTATTGAGTGAAAAAAATGAAAACATTTTAGCCTATCCGATTACGTAAAAATCTGATTTGCCTTCTTATACGGTGCATAATGCCTTTACGTTTATGTTTCTTCTCGTAACCATAACCATAGCCATAACCGTAACCGTAGCCGTAACCATAGCCATAACCGTAACCGTAGCCGTAACCTTTCCGACTATAAGAAACCCCATTCAATACAACAGACATATTCTTAAGCTTGCTCTGTCTATACAAGGTTTCCAACTCAGGCAATTGACGACGATCCATCATACCCGCACGTACCACATAAATAGTCAGGTCAGCAACACGATTCACAATCGAAGCGTCTGCCACAACGCCAGCCGGAACATTGTCTATTATTATATAATCATAATGTTTCTTCAGTTCCTCAATCAGATGATCAAAGCGTTCACTCATCAACAACTCCGCAGGATTCGGAGGCACAGGTCCTGCAAAAATGAGATCTAATTTCCTATATTCTTCACTCTGACCGATTATATCATTCACATTATTTGTCTTACCAGATAAATAATTAGTCAATCCCATCCGACTATTTGGATTAGCAAACAAACCGCTCAATGTACCTTTCCGAATATCTACATCAACTAGAATGACTTTCTTATTCATCTGTGCAATACTCATTGCTAAATTACTCGAAACAAATGTCTTTCCTGCCCCTGGATTGGAGGAAGTGAACATCACTACCTGTAGATTTTCTGATTTTACACGCATAAAGTCCATATTTGTACGGATTATGCGGAAAGCCTCCGACACTGAGTCACGCCCGTTTTCACGTACAACAATTTGGCGACGCTCTTCCCCTTTTTGGGGTTTATCACGATCTTCGGGAATATCGCCCAACAATGGTATACTCAACGCTAATTCCAGATCCTTACGACTATGTACTTTGGTATCAAGAATACTCAATACCCCAAATAAGCCTGCAGGAAGTGCAGCACCTAAAATCATAGAAGCCAGAAGGATAATCATACTTCGCGGCGCTACCGGTCTACTACTACCCGATGCAGGATCAATGATGCGCGCATTACTTTCCGTTATAGCTTGCGTCAAAGCATTTTCTTCACGCTTATTCAACAAATAAAGATATAATTCCTCTTTAATTTTCTGCTGACGTTCTACAGTCAACACATATTTCTGTTGGGTAGGAACAGCCTCGATACGTTTGGCAGTTTGCCGCTCCTGTTCACGTAAATTCTTCAAATTGATATTAATACCCACAATCAGATTATCTACAGAACGAAGAATAGACTGCCGCATTGCTCCCAAGGAATTATTCAAATCCATGACAACCGGGTTACGGTCACTACTACCGGTCACAAATTTATCACGTTTCAATAAGATTTCATTATATTCTGCAATCTGCTTCTCAACACCAGCATCCGTAATTCCTGTATTGGCTGGAATCAGATCAGCTACTTTAGAAGGATCCACCAAATACTGTTTGATGTATTCTGCAAGACTCAGTTGATTTTCAAGACTCAGTCCCTCCTGTTTATATTTGGTAGTAGTTTGCAAATACATCCCGGTTTCCGAGGTTATATCCGTCAACTGATTTTCACGTTTATATGATTCAATATCCGCATCAACTGTACCCAGCTCTTTTTCAATTATTATTAAACGCTCATTTATAAAATTCGAAGTGTTAACTGCTATTTGATTTTTATCATTAATAGCATCCTCATTATAAACAGAAATCAGAGTATTCAAAATGTCCTCAGCACGGGCTATCGACTCATCTTTATATTCAAGATCAATTATTGTAGCCATTTTACTAGCAAGTGAGACAGATAATGTAGCCATACAATCATCCACAACGCGCTCTGTTACAAACTTTTGTACCAAAATCTTATCTCCGTAATATTCGTTTGTATAATATAAAGTAGGAGTAACTACGATGTTACCTATTGCAGTCTTTATAGTATCTCCTAAGGCCACTTCAGGTTCATCTACAGATTGTATTTCTTCGTTATTTACAATCATCAGCAACTCTGACAATCGAACTTTATTTTCAGACAAGGGAGTTACACACACATGAATATATTGGTTATCTTCCGCGTCAGGAAATGCCACCTTTATCGGTGACTGAGTATATAATTCAATCGTACGTAATCCAATCCGCACCTTATAACTCATATTCAATGAAAGACGACGTACAACATTCTCCATAATGCTACGGGACTGAAAAACCAGCAATTCATTATCCACACTCCTCGCTCCCCCGAAAAGATTCAGATCAGCAAAAAGAGCAGATTCCCCCATACCGCCTCCTTTCTTGTCATCCCGTATCAATACGGTAGCTTTACGGCTATATGTCTTCGGTGTAGACTTTAAATAGACAAAAGCCAATGCCATGCATACAAAAATAGACGCGGCGAACCACTTCCAATTATTGCGCAATATAAGTAATAAATCCGCTATATTTATCTGCTCTTCCTGCGCGGTCATATTGGATTGCACTTTTTGCTCTTCATTCATCTGTTGTTCACTTTTCATATCTAGTCAGCAAATATTCTAAGGGTTGTTATTTAAATATAGTTATCAACAATGAAGCAATAGATGCCAACACAGACGCTGTTGACAACCATACACTGGCAGAATTATTCGAATTCACACGGCTTTGTCCCGTTCTTGCCTTATTCGGTTCCACATAAACGATATCATTCTGCTGCAAGTAATAACAGGGAGAATTAAAGATATCCGATGAACGTAAATCATGATAACGTATAATGCGTTCTCCATTCTCTTCACGAATCACAGCTACACGATCACGCCTACCATGAATAGTCAGATCACCCGCACGACTTAATGCTTCCAATAAAGTGATACGGTCACCCGAGATTTCAAATGTACCCGGACGAGATACTTCACCAATTACCGAAACTTTAAAGTTCAAAAACTGTACAGTCACAATTGGATCTTTAATCAAATCCCCTTCCGATAGTTTTTTCTTGATCAACTCCGTCAATTGCATACGAGTCAACCCTTGTACATGCATCTTACCTAAAACAGGGAAATCAATATCTCCGTTCTGATCTACCAAATACCCTACAATCCTAGGCTGGTTATAGTTACTACCTATCTGATACGATACCATCGGCATATTGAAAGGCAAGGCCAATTCCTCATCCTTACTATTAACAATGATCGCTAGCAAGTCATCTTTGTGAATTTTCACTTCATAGCCTTTCTCTATTTTTTCTTGCTTTATCGTAGCTATATCCTGCAAGTAAAGTACTTCTTTAGGTGCTGAACAAGCCGTTAAAAAAACAATCAGGCATATTAATACATACAAATATCTTAAGTTCATCTATTTATCTGTTTCTGTTATTACTTCTTCATACATTTTTTGATCTCCCTCACAATATACGCTGCATCCTCATCCGTCACGCAAGGGCCAGCGGGAATACATAGCCCTCTATTGAAGAGCTTTTCAGCTGTTCCATCCACATAACGGGGACTATTTGCAAATATGGGTTGCAGATGCATTGGCTTCCACAGAGGACGGGTTTCAATTCCTTTTGCATCCAAGGCTATCCGTAACTCTTCATAATCAAAACCTGTTACGTTTTTATCTATCAGGATAGTTGACAACCAATAATTAGCATTAAAACGCTCATCTGGGTTGGATTTTAATTCAATTCCGTCTACGTCCGCAAAAGCCAGCTTATATAACTCATGTATACGACGATGATGTGCTATATGTTCATTCAGCACAGTCATCTGACCACGTCCAATTCCTGCACAAATATTACTCATCCGGTAGTTATAACCAATCTTTTCATGCTGGTAGTACGGAAATGGTTCACGCGCTTGTGTTGCATAAAACATAGTTTTCTTCTTCGCCTCTTCATTAGGTACAATCAAAGCTCCCCCACCTGAGGTAGTAATCATTTTATTACCATTAAAGCTCAAAACCCCGAATTGTCCGAAAGTACCGCACTTACGCCCCATAAACTCTGAACCCAAAGCTTCTGCAGCATCTTCCAACACTGGAATATCATATCTTGCCGCAATAGCACAAATCTCATCTATCTTCGCAGGCATGCCATACAGATGTACAGGAATAATTGCTTTCGGTTTCTTGCCCGTTTTAGCAATTCGATCTTTGACGGCCTCTTCCAGTAGAGCAGGACTCATATTCCAAGTATCCTCTTCACTATCCACGAACACAGGCGTCGCTCCCTGATAATTCACCGGATTAGCCGACGCACAAAATGTAAATGACTGACAAATCACCTCATCACCAGCCTGAACCCCCAGTTGAATTAAGGCCAGATGAATGGCTGCTGTCCCGGCAGACAAAGCAACAACCTCCTTATTCTGCCCAACAAAATATTTCAATTCTTCCTCAAAGGCATTGACATTAGGTCCCAAAGGTACCACCCAGTTCGTGTCAAAGGCCTCCTTTATAAAATCTTGTTCTTTACCGCTCATGTGAGCCAGACAAAGATAAATTCGTTTATCCATATGTTTATATGATTATTTTAATGTACAATAGATATCCCCATGCCCAGGATAGAGTTCACACTCTTTTGCTAAATGTATTATGCGCTGCTTGGAATTCTCCGCATCCTCCCTATTACTATGCGGAAATGAACTTATCACTTTCAAACCGGGAATATAAGAATCGCCGGAGAAAATTCGGTTATCCAGTTTATAAGTCAAGCAACTTTTATCATGTCCGGGAGTTTCAAAAACTTCCAAATATTCATTAGGAAATAATTTTATCTTACTTCCTTCACATAAAGGCTTTATATTATCTCCAACTACTGTAATTGGATCATCATGATAACGAGAAAAATTTATTTTATCAGAAGCTAAAGCTTGTTTACCGAAAGAAGAAGTATAAACCGGGCAACTAGGGAACATCTCCAACATCTTTTTTATGCCATAAATATGGTCGTAATGAGTATGCGTAAGGAAAATTCCTTTAACAGCCACTTTACTTTTGATTATAAATTCTTTTATTGGCAGAATATCTCCTATATCTACAAGAAAAGCATTATCGCTATTTTTTTCAGTTAAAATATAGGTATTCGAAGTAAAAACGCTATTAACTATCTTATAAATAAACATCTAATTATTTCCATTAAACGGCTCTGTTGTAGCCATACCTTCCATATTGATTCCCTCACGAACAAATACTTTTTTTATCGTAAGAAAAAATATCTTTATGTCAAGCCAAAATGACATATGATCCACGTACCAAACATCCAATTCAAATTTCTTTTTCCAAGAGATGTTATTTCTACCATTCACCTGTGCCCATCCTGTTATCCCGGGACGTACTTCATGACGACGGGACTGTTCCGAAGAATAAAGAGGAAGATACTTGGGAAGTAAAGGTCGGGGACCTATTAAAGCCATATCTCCTTTTAGTACATTGAACAATTGGGGAAGTTCATCAATAGAAAGAGAACGAACTACTTTACCAATTCTCGTTAAACGTACAGAATCCGGTAATAAGTTTCCTTCCTTATCCCGTTCGTCTGTCATCGTTTTAAACTTAATAGCTTTGAATATTTTGGCATTTTTCCCAGTACGTTCTTGCATAAAAAAAACACCAGCTTTTCTATTAGCATAATAAAGCCAAATAATAATCAATAAAAGTACTGGCCACATAATCAATAACAAACAACAAACAATAACAAAATCTATCAAAAACTTTAAAAAGTGCTTATACATAGAACTACAAAGGTCTTTCCCCACGACAAATCATATATCCTTTGTCATGCAATTTTATATTTACTTTTATTATTTTCGCAGGATTTCCAACAAGAATACAACCATCTGGAACATCCTTTGTCACAACAGCATTCGCACCTATAATAACATGATTACCTATTTTCAATCCAGGATTAATTACTGCTCCGTATCCTATATTCACATGATTACCTATGTAAGTATCTAAATAAGCTCCATCTCTATAGCCATCATGAGCTAGTACTAAAGCATTTTGAGATATTCGGACAAAATCACCTATATGTACACCTTTGGGGTTAACACCATCTATTTTCGATTTTCTATTAATATTACACATACGTCCTAAATCTACTCCCCTAAATTTACGAAGGTAAAATGCATAAAATCTATTTACTACCAAAAACAGAAAAACTTTTATTTTTTGTTTAAATGTCCTTTGAGGACCATCTTTCGTTACGAAAACATGAAAAATACTATTCTCTTTAATCATATCATATAACTTCATTTTTATATTTTTGAGTAATTCGATCAATCTTTCTTAATAGAGAAAATTTTCCGTCAAACATTTTCTTCAATAAAAAAACTGATCATAAACATTCTATTACACAAGACATTCATTAACCAAGCAGGTTACTATCATAGGTTTTGTTTTCATCCACATAGTCCCCCATGTTAATCCTAAGCCAAACGAAGACATTAACAATGTAGTCTCTTTCGACATCAAATGTTCCCGAAGTCGCGTCACCATTAATGAAGGGATCGAAGCACCTCCCAAATTTCCAAATTCTTCCAAATTATAAGGCACCTTTTCCTGAGGAAGCTTTAGCTTCTTGACAATGCGGTCAACAATCATCTTGT
>OHCS01000208.1_pt1 | contig 38209 bp, 37 predicted proteins | sample 1566741 | NCBI WGS metagenome assembly OHCS01 (sample SAMEA3879604, study PRJEB24766) | human gut metagenome | biome: human-associated habitat; feature: feces | place: USA | collected 1985/1987 | reverse complement strand
TGGGGTTTTTACTTGTAATACCCAGTCGTGCATTGCTGAGGCTGAAATTGCGGTAGGTTGTAATTTCACGGGCGATATTCATCAGCGAGTCTCGTTCCCAATCGGTGGTACAGGCATCCAGGGCGTCATCCAGCAACATATCTTTATCCAGGGGATTGTACTTTGGCGTAGTGGCCTCCTTGGAGTAAGAGAAGTAAATAGGAGCGGTCAATTTAGCTTTTTTAGGAAAGAAGCGTCCCAGATCGAATGTAGTGGTGAAACTATACTGATAATAGTCGTCCAGCCGGCGCTCGCTGACGCTCTGTTCCAGTCCGCCGAAACCGGCTGTTTCCACGTGACCGGCCAGGTTGATACTGCCGATATCGGAAAGCTGTAAGTTGAGATTGCCTTGTGCGGCCCAGCCGCCGTCTTCGTTGAATTCGGTCAGGCGCAGTTCGTTCACCCAGACCTCTGCCGATTTAACGGTGCGTGAGTTGTTCCTCACACCAATCATCATAGTCTTGACCTCTGCCAGTGAAGGATTACCAATCACGCTTATCTTATTGGAGGGTTTATCCGGATCGTATTCAGAATATACTTTAGCATAGCTGACACCACTGTTCGAGATATTCTTCAAGCGATTACGGGCCTTCTTGACATTGGTGAGCACGCTGAGGTCAATGTCAAGATTGTTGTCTTTGGGCCAGACGGCAAGGCAACCTGCGACGGTGCTTCCGTTGTATTCTCCGTGCGGAGTGAGTGTGAGGGGAATTTCGTATTCATAATAGTTGCTGCGGTAATCTGAGCCGAGGCGGATGAATACGGAAAGTTCGCCATTTTGCGGATCTGTGGAGAGATCGGGCAAAGCTTCGGCATGAGCGAACATTTGCAGCCGGCGGTATTGCCGCATGTCCATACCCGTATTCTTGTAGACGGCACGGGCATCACCCGGAGCCAACTTTTCCAGTTTCAGGCTCATGGCTTGCTCGTTCTGCTGGCGAAGTTGCGGTTGTCCCGGATCGATGACACGGGAGATACCCGGAGGCATTACATAGTTCACCGGAGTACGGTCTCCATTTTCTTCGATATTGACGGCGGAAACGTCCAGCGCGGCAGAACTGGTGGTAGAAGCGCCTTGCTGTGTATTGTTCAGTGCGTCGGTATAGGTGCGCCATTCGCCGCGTACCAACTCCAAGGTGGCGAAACGCAGCACGATGGGTTTCTCAAATCCGGTCAGGAACATGCGCATGAAGCGGATGGACTTGAAGTCTTTGATGTTTCCCACTGCCTCACCGCTGCGTACGGGAACTTTGAACTGATACCAGGTCACTTCTTCCGTTTGTCCATTGCGCAGGCGGACGCTGGCGGTTCGTTTATCCGTGATGTAATTCTGCCCTACTTTCAGGTCGGCAGGTGTCAGGTTGATGCGATATTGGAAATACTTCTCAGTCTCGTTCAGTGTATTGTCCTGATTGATATCCTCTACATCGGGCACGGTCTTTGAAGATATATCGTATCGTTCCGGAGAATCTTCACTGGCGGTGGAGTTCCCTTCGGTATTGTTATAGTATTTGTAGCGTTCCAGAATGCTACGCTCTTCCCGGTCATAGTCCGAGCCACGAAAATAGTGATAATTGTCGCCTGCCGGATCGTTGTAGAATTTCTCGTAAGTGGAGGCGTCTACTTTGCCCTGTACGTCTGCCAGATATTTCTGATAAGTGGAGAAGGCTCGTTCGTCTTCAGTAGAGAGCCCGTTCAGTCCGACATCTTGCTTACGGCGTGCGCCGGCTGCATTATCAAAGGCATATACCACACTGCGGTCGCGGGGAACACGTCCCCAAACAGTTTCCTCGGTCTTTGTGGCATCTCCATCAATGGGCAGACCGTTTTCAAAGAACTTCTTGCCATCTTTGAGGATGTCTTCGGATACTTCGCCGAGGTTGATGTAGAGAGTACCTTTGGAAGAATTTGTTCGTGTTGCCTTTTCCGAACCTGTTCGTGTTATTCCTCCCTCAATACTGCCTTCTTCGTAGATGAATGGATCCAGTAACCAGAAAGAGATGTATTCAATGTTTGCCGCTTCGAAATCACTGGTATCCAGTTTACGCATCATGCCTCCCCAGCGATTCTCCGGATTTTTCAGAGTACCGTCGGAATTCAGGTCTGTATCCAGATTGTATGGCCCCCGTTCCTGTGGATAATAGGCCAGGTTCAGTACGTTCATGGAAGCCGATTCCTGGTAGGGAGTTTCCTTATTCGGAAACAGTTCCTGCTCATAGACCTCACGCACATAGTGGTTGCTAAGCTGGTTGAGGTCGTTTTTGATGTGTGTAGGTGTCAATGAAGAGTTGCGGCGGGTGAAAAGTCCGTCGATATGGTACCACGCCAGTAGTGCCCGGTTCTTTCCGTAACTGATATCATTGCTGCGGGTTGCTTCGGGAAAGAGGGGAGAGGGGGTGCTTGCCAACCTCCAGTATGAGGGCTGGCGAAGGTCGATACCACTTTGCGTGCTTTCGAAATCGTCGATGTACGAAGCGTTTTGTTGCAGTCCTTTGGCATGTCCCGGAATGAGATGGGCGAATTCCACACCGAGATTGATGCTGCTGGGGGCGGTTGCGGTGACGAACGGTAGTTTGTCCAGCATGTTTGTCAGCCACTGGCTCTCTTTTTTCCATGAAGCATTCACTCCCCACAATGTATTGGAGAGAGGTTCGTCACCCATTGCCACTTTGCTCGTCAGCGGCTTCTCGCTGAGGTGCATGATGCTTCCTCCGAAAGAGAAGTTCTGTGAGAAATCGTAGGTGAAGTTTAGGCCCATCATCGTTTTGCGTTGCATGCTGTAGAGCGTATTACTTTCCAGATTTACGCTGATGGCTGTGCCGGCGTCAATAATGCTTTGGTTGAGAATGGTAACTACTCCCAATGTGTAGTCTACTGTATAGTCCGAGTTTTCTACCAGTGTCATGCCGCCTGCCGTCACCCGTACTGAGCCTTGTGGAATATTCATAGCTCCTAACCGTATTTCATTGGCATTGGAGGCACGGTATTCACCTGTTAGCCGGAATTTATTCTTTTCTGCTGTTTGTTGCGCTACGGTGCGGGTAGAGTCGTACAGTTCTTGGAACACATATTTGTCTGCCAGCGCATCGTTTCCGATAGCTTTGCGCAGGTGGCTGCCGAAAGGTTCTACTACAGGAAAGTAAATGCGTCCGTCCGATGCTGTTACCGTATAGCCTTCGACAAAGTCGAAGAAACCGTCCGCGCCTGTTTGGTTCTGGCTATTGAGGCGGTCGAGGTTCATGACACGCAACAGGGGTGTTTTGGCAATCTTTCCTTCCGGGATGTAGCGTAGATATACACCTGTTGTATCGCTTTGGTAAGTGATGTTCAACTGGAATTTCTCTTTCTGCACGGAGTAGGCATTGAGACTGTAGACGTTCTTCATCATCAGGTCCCAGCAGGCTGCGTCCGGGGAATTTGCTGTGTTCTTCAGTAATTTTACGAACAAACTTTGTCCGGTTTCCTTGATGTCTGAAGAAAACTCACCTACTTGATAACTGCGTCCACCGAGTGTGTACTCAAAAGCGACTGCCAGTACTTCGTCTGGTTGAAGGGTTTGCTTCAGTGAGATATAACCGAGTTTGCTGTTCAGTGTGTATTCTGAGGAAGTGAGCAGACGGGCACTTTCTATTTTTTCGTAATCCATGCCGGGTTCGGAGCCGGAGATTGTGCTCATGACATTACTTACCTGGCTGATATCGCGTGCGGCTGCATAACGGCTAATCATTTCCGCATAGAGGTTATTAGCGCTATTGGCGGGAGCGTTGACGTTTGAACTGGGGTTGGTCGGGTTTCCCACTCCGCTCCAGGCGGTAGTGTTGCCTATGTGAAAGGCCTCTCCAAGATCAGTTAGTGCTACGATATTTCGCGGATTATCATAGTTATTTCGTTTGTTGGTTACCCATATTTCGATCCGGTTAATTGTGATTCCCGAAAGGATATTCGGAAGCTGTGCCAGGTTTTTGTCATAGATATCCCGAAAATAATGGGCAAGGAAGAAGTGGCGGTTTCCTTCGTAATTATCTGCGGAGAAGTCGAAAGTAGTGGTTTGTGCACCGCCGCGGCTTGTCACTGTTTTGGCTTCACTCTCTTGCTGGCTGATAACAGCCTGTAGCTTTAGCTTGCCGAATTGCAGGTCTGTACGAATGCCGAACAGTGCGGATGCTCCGCGTATTAGTGAGTTATTGGTGGACATGCTCACATTTCCGGCTTCAATCAGTTTGATGATTTCATCTTCTTTTCCCTCATATTTCAGTTTCAGCCGTTTGGTGTCAAAATCAAAGGTAGCATCGGTGTTGTAGTTCATGTTCATATTCACCTTGTCACCTACCTTACCATTGACGTTGATATTAATTTTCTCGTCAAAGTCAAAACCGAGTGTTTTGCGTTGACTTTCCGGAAGTGAGGGGTTCTTCACATTTTTGTACGTCATGCCGAAGCTGAGTTCTGCATTACCTTGTGTACGTATTTGTACTCCACCGGGGCCGAACAACTTCTCTGCCGGCCCAAGATTGAACTTCATATCCATAAAGTCAAAAGCTTCTTTTCCTTTGCCGATTTGTTCTCCGTTCTTTTGGCGGTAATAAGATTGCATGGATTGTTTCAATGTCCAGTCCAGATATTCTTCGGGAGTTAGTACCATCGGTACATCGATTTCGGTATTCCCTAATTTTGTGCGTATGTAGTACCTGTCTGTTTTTGCATCATATTCTGCCTCGGTTCGCAGGTTCATAGGTGATTGCAAGTCGGCAGGGTGGGGAGAAAGGTCTTTTAGTGTACCCGGCACGGTCTTGCGAACGGAATATCGCGGAGCTATTGTATCTTGTATGTTTTCCGCTTCCGTTTCTTGTGTATTTTTCCCATTTACATTCTGCCCCATAACGACAAAGCTGCTAGGCATGAGCCACAGCAGCAATAACCAGATGATATGTCGTATACGAGGAGACTTCATAATGTGTTTAATTGACAGTTGACAATTGACAATTAGGCTGCGCTATATTAGGTTTAAACAATCGTTCCGAATGGTAATTGTCAACTGTCAATTGTCAATTGTTAAAGTCTTTTCAGCGCCAACTTAATAACTTGTTCCACCGGTACATCCGGCTCTTCTTTCAATATTGCCAAAACTACCTTTTGTGATGGTGCCTGTGCAAATCCCAACATAGTCAATGCTGCAATAGCTTCTTCCTGCACCTGTGCATTAACGGCAGATAGCATTCCGCCAAGGCTTCCTATCGAACTTCCTGCGGTTGCAGCACCTGTCTTGATTTTATCTTTCAAATCTACAATCACCCGTTGGGCTGTTTTTAGTCCGATACCTTTCACTGTCTTCAGTAAATTGGCGTTTTCAGTACTGATAACATTCACAAGTTCGGCTGGTGAAAGTGCTGAAAGTATCATTCGTGCAGTATTACCGCCAATGCCCGAAACGGAAATCAGTAACAAGAATAATTCACGCTCTTGTTTATCTGCAAAGCCGTAAAGGATGTATGCATCCTCACGTATAGCCTCGTAGATATATAGTTTGCACTCTTTTTTGCCTTGGATGGCAGCATACGTATTTAATGAAATATTAACGGCATATCCCAATCCGTTACAGTCGATAACTGCGGTTGCCGGGCTGAGCTCGGCAAGTCCGCCTCTAATGTATTCTATCATAATACTTACTATAACGCATGCGCGCGAAGAATATTGTGTGGAAGAGCTACGAGTTCCCTTTCGGCATAATAGCGCAGCCACTTGTAGCTCGTAGCTTGTCACTCGTAGCTCTTTCATCTTGTTAATAAAGAAAAAACTCTGTGGAACACTGAATTGTTTTGTGGTTAAATTGAATGAAAATGATTACTTTTGTGCCGATAAAATAGAAAACTGATAAATAAATTCAATAAAAGAATGAAAAAAGTAAGAGCAGCCATTGTTGGCTATGGCAATATCGGGCAATACGTGCTCGAAGCGTTGCAAGCGGCTCCCGACTTTGAAATTGCCGGTGTAGTACGCCGCGCTGGAGCTGAAAACCGTCCCGCAGAACTGAGTGAATACCCTGTTGTAAAGAATATTAAGGAATTGGAAGGTGTTGATGTTGCAATTCTTTGCACGCCAACCCGCAGTGTAGAGAATTATGCTAAAGAAATCCTTGCACTTGGCATCAATACGGTTGACAGTTTCGATATCCATACCGGTATTGTCGATTTGCGTCGCACGCTGTCTGCTTCTGCAAAAGAACATAAAGCAGTTTCTATTATTTCTGCAGGTTGGGACCCGGGAAGCGACTCTATCGTACGTACCCTGTTGGAAGCTATTGCTCCGAAAGGAATTACTTATACAAACTTTGGTCCGGGAATGAGTATGGGACATACAGTAGCTGTAAAAGCTATTGATGGTGTAAAGGCTGCTCTTTCCATGACTATTCCTACTGGAACAGGAATTCACCGCCGCATGGTTTATATCGAATTGAAAGACGGTTATGAATTTGATAAAGTGTCTGCTGCCATCAAAGCAGATCCATACTTTGTGAATGACGAGACACATGTGAAATTAGTTCCCAGCGTAGATGCTTTGCTTGACATGGGACATGGTGTAAACCTCACTCGTAAAGGAGTTTCCGGTAAAACTCAGAATCAATTGTTTGAGTTCAATATGCGTATTAATAATCCTGCACTTACTGCTCAGGTATTGGTTTGTGTAGCTCGCGCTTCCATGCGTCAACAACCTGGTTGTTACACTATGGTAGAGGTTCCGGTTATTGATCTTTTGCCGGGAGATCGTGAAGAGTGGATCGGACACTTAGTGTAAGAAAATACGATAGATATTTCATATAATAAATAGACCATCTACTCACTTCGAATAGATGGTCTATTTGTTTTAAGCAGATAGTCCGTTTGGCATAAACAGACCATCTGTTTTTATAAAGTAGAACCTACGTTAGAACAGGAACCGCAGAATATCATTAAAGTTTGCCCAAAGCAGCAATCCGAATAACAGGAACATACCCACCATTTGCGCACGTTCCATAAACTTATCACTTGGTTTGCGACGAGCCACAATCTCATAAATAAGAAACAGTACGTGTCCGCCGTCCAGTGCCGGAATAGGCAAAATATTCATGAAGGCGAGGATAATAGAAAGGAATGCCGTCATGTACCAGAACTGATGCCAATCCCATGTAGCAGGGAAGATGCTTCCGATAGTTCCGAAGCCACCCAATTGCTTGGCGCCTTCTTTAGAGAAGAGATATTTCATCTGTCCTACATAGCCTTTCAGAGTTTGTACTCCCAATGCTGCACCAGCGGGGAAAGAGGCCAGAAAACTATATTCTTTCTTTACAACCGGCAGTAACTGATTGGTTGCCGTACGTACTACTACACCTATCTCATAAATTGAATCTGTAGCAAAAGTTATAGTATCTATCACTCCGGCACGTGCATAAGTCAATGTGATATTATGAGAAGCCGAATCCGCTTTCTGACGGCGTAACATCTCTTCTTTGAAATCGAAATAAGCAATGTTCTTTCCGTCCAATTGCATAATGCTGTCACCCGCTTGCAGGCCGGCAAGGGCAGCAGGACGGTTGGCACAAATACTATCAATAACATATGGATAGCGGAATGAGGCAAAACGTACACTGTCTGCCAGCAAACGCTCCATAAAATTCTCAGGAATATAAACGGATACTTCTTGCCCATCACGGCGTACTGTTACTTGGCGGGCATCGACAACGCTTGTCAGCATATCACCACCGTAACGTTCAAAGGGTACACCATCAGCAGATATAAGTACGTCACCGTCACGGAAACCGATAGCTTTTGCTGTTTCGTTGAATTCCATACCCAACGGAGCTTTTTGTACCGGTACATATTCATCTCCCCAAGTAAAAAGTATCATAGAATAGATGAATAATGCCAATATGAAATTGAACAATACACCACCTATCATGATTAACAACCGTTGCCATGCCGGTTTGGCCCGGAACTCCCACGGTTGCATTGGCTGTTTCATCTGTTCGGTATCCATAGACTCATCTATCATACCTGCTATCTTTACATAACCACCTAACGGTAGCCAACCAATACCATATTCCGTATCACTATTTTTCGGCTTGAACTTGAACAGGGTAAACCAAGGGTCGAAGAACAAACAAAACTTTTCTACCCGTGTCTTGAAAAGACGGGCGAAGAGGAAGTGCCCTCCCTCATGAACGATAACGAGCAACGAAAGGCTCATAATGAGTTGCAGGGCACGAATCAAAAATGTTTCCATCTAATAATTTTTCTATTTTACTATTAACTACTATTATCTTTACTATTCTTATTCTCCTCCTTCAGGGAAGAGGGGGATTGAGATTCTCTATTTATACCTGTACGATTTATTTTATCAACTCTTGTGCAATACGGCGTGTCATCGCATCCGTAGCTACATAGTCTTCATATTCCGGTTTTGCCACAAATGATACGGTGGACATTGCTTTCTCTATCACGTCACTCATGCCGAGGAATGAAATCTCATCCCGCAGGAAAGCGGCAACTACCACTTCATTGGCTGCATTCACGATACAAGGCATATTTCCGCCTTTATGCAAAGCTTCGTAAGCCAAAGCCAGATTACGGAAACGGGTGGTATCCGGTTGTTCGAATGTCAGGTTTGTGCACATCTTGAAATCTAACCGGGGAAATGAAGCCTTCAGGCGTTGCGGATAAGAGAATGCATACTGAATAGGCAGACGCATATCCGGCATACCCAATTGTGCTTTTACTGCACCGTCTTCAAACTGCACCATCGAATGTATAATAGATTGCGGATGTACTACCACTTCAATCTGATCCGGACGAACACCGAATAACCATTTTGCTTCTATCACCTCGAACCCTTTGTTCATCATTGAAGCGGAATCAATTGTGATCTTCGCTCCCATATCCCAATTAGGGTGTTTCAAGGCTTGGGCTTTGGTTACCGTAGCCAGTTGTTCCATTGTGCAATTGCGGAACGGGCCACCGGATGCCGTAAGGATCACCTTCTCTATCGGATTGCCGAGCTCTCCCGCTAAACATTGGAAAACAGCTGAATGTTCGGAATCTACCGGTAATATAGGTGTACCGGATAGGCGTGCCATATCGTTAATCAGCTCACCTGCCACAACAAGCGTCTCCTTGTTGGCAAGAGCGATGGGTTTACGGGCACGAATAGCATTCATGGTTGGTTTCAGTCCGGCATAACCTACCATCGCAGTCAGTACGATGTCAATTTCCGAGTCTTCCACAATTTGGCAGATAGCATCCGTTCCTGCATATACTTTGATAGGCAGGTCGGCGAGGGCTTCTTTCAGTTGGGCATATTTCGTTTCGTTGGCTATAACTACCGCTTCAGGCTTGAATTTCCGAGCCTGGGCAATGAGTTCTTCTACACGGTTATTGGCGGTCAGCACATACGCTTCGTACTGGTCGGATTGTTCTTCAATCACCTGTAATGCCTGCGTACCTATGGAGCCGGTAGAACCGAGTATAGCAATTTGTTTTTTCATTTATCTATCACTTAAAATACAATATATTGTTCCGGATTCACCGCCCGTCCTTTGTGCCATAACTCAAAGTGCAGGTGAGGACCGGTTGTCAGTTGTCCGCTGTTTCCTACCAAAGCAATAGCCTCTCCGGCCTGTACAGTGTCTCCTTCACGTTTCAATAAGGAACTGCAATGCTTATATACGGATATAAAGTCTTGATTATGTTGTACTTCTATCACATACCCTGTTTCGGCCGTATAAGTACTCAAGATAACTGTACCATCCAGCGTAGCAAGTACGCTCTCTCCGGGATTGGCGGCGATATCTGTACCGTAATGTTTTCTGTCAGCATCAAATTTTTCTGTGATCATCCCTCGCGTGGGACGATAAAATATCAATCCTTCTATGTCCGGGCGGGCTGTAATGCTTGTCAGATTATACTTTTCTGTTTCTTCATATTGTTTCCGGAACTCCGCTTCCCGCTGTGTGCGTTCCATCAACGAGTCTTCGCGTACGGTAGTCAGTGAGTCCATATTGTGCACAGTATCTACCCGTATGGTTCCACTGAAAATATCCTGTATATTCATGATATACAAATTCTGGCGATCTACCAACTGTTGAAGTGAATCTACTCGTAAAGCATTCTCTACCACCTGGGCACGGATTTCACTGTTCATATATCCCGGTAAGTAGTTACGTAACGGAGTGAAAGCAATGATAACTGAGGCAACCAGAAACAAAACAGTCAGCACAGAAAGTAATACCGAGATGCCGTTTAACTTGGATACACGGAGACCGACTACTTCTTCGAGTGTATTCTCGTTGATGATAGTCAGCTTATATTTGAATTTGATATTACTCCAGAATGCTTTATGTCGTTTCTTTTTCACCATATGCGTTTATCACTTTATCGCCCTATCGCTTTATCACTCATATTACACTTCCTCTGTTTCATCCAAAGCCAGCAATCCTTCGGGTAAATCCATTGTGATTACTTTGTGCTTTTGGTCAATGTTCAGGATGAATTCTTCTTGTGCAGGAATCAGTAACTCTTCTCCCTGATGATCCACTACAAACAAGGTGTTGATGGTTGCAGTATCCACCTCTGTCACTTCTCCTAAGTCTCCGTGGTTAACTTCTTCTACGCGGAAACCTACGAAGAAATCCCAGGTCAGTTCTCCCGGTCCGGCATCTTCGGCATGTTTGGCAGGAAAATAAACTTCCACGTTGGTGAATATCCGTGCACGTTCTGCCGTATCTACTCCTTCCAGCTTTACCAATGCAGTGGAGTCGGAACGGAAACGGTATTCTTCCAGGAAGAAAGGTACGAAAATACCATCCAACAGGCAGATTAGGTATTCAGCTTCCACCCGGTCAAAAATGTCATCGCTGAACGTGAATGACAACTCGCCGTGAATGCCGTGCGGTTTGTTGAATACTCCTATCTTATATATATCTTCTCTTTTTATCATCTTATCATCCTACCATTCTTAATCATCTTCCATCATCCCATATCATATTCTCGTAATTCTTGCTCCGATAGCGTTCAGGCGTCTTTCGATGTCTTGATACCCCCGGTCTATTTGTTCAATGTTGTGGATGCGACTGCTTCCTTCCGCACTCATGGCGGCAATCAGCAATGCAATACCGGCACGAATATCAGGTGAAGTCATATTCCCGCCTCGCAGACGCATGGCATGGTTATGGCCAATGACGACGGCACGGTGAGGGTCACAAAGAATAATCTGTGCTCCCATATCTATCAGTTTGTCCACGAAGAACAGGCGGCTCTCGAACATTTTTTGATGAATGAGCACGCTGCCTTTTGCCTGAGTGGCAACTACGAGCATTACACTCAGCAAGTCCGGCGTCAGTCCCGGCCAGGGAGCATCGGCAATAGTCATGATGGAACCATCTATGAACGACTCTATCTGATACGTTTCCTGTGCAGGAACATAGATATCGTCTCCCCGTTGTTCCAGTTTGATGCCCAGACGGCGGAAACTTTCAGGGATGATGCCCAGGTTTTCATAAGAAACATTCTTGATGGTGAGCTCACTTTGCGTCATGGCTGCCATACCGATAAAACTGCCGACTTCGATCATATCGGGAAGTATCGTATGTTCGGTACCGTGCAGTTCGTCCACTCCTTCAATGGTCAGCAGATTGGAGGCGATGCCTTGTATCTTGGCGCCCATGCGGTTCAGCATTTTGCAAAGTTGTTGCAGATACGGTTCGCAGGCGGCATTATAAATAGTGGTTGTTCCTTTGGCCAGTACCGCTGCCATCACGATGTTGGCAGTTCCGGTTACCGAAGCTTCGTCCAACAACATGTAGGTGCCTTTCAGTTCGCAAGCTGAAATCTCATACGCTTCGCGTTCTGCATTGTACGAGAAATCTGCACCCAGATTCTGTATACCGATAAAGTGAGTATCCAGACGTCTGCGACCTATCTTGTCCCCACCCGGTTTTGATATCATCGCTTTATGGAAGCGTGCCACCATTGGGCCGATTAACATAACCGAACCTCGCAAACTGGAACATTTCTTCAGGAATTCATCACTTTCCAGATAACTCAAATCCAGCTTTTCAGCTTTGAAACAATATGTATCAAGCCCTTTTCTGGATACCGTAACGCCCATGTCACGCATCAATTGAATGAGATTGTTGACGTCCAGTATGTCCGGAATGTTATGTACGGTCACCTCTTCGGCTGTCAGCAGCGTGGCGCAGATAATCTGTAATACCTCGTTTTTTGCGCCTTGCGGATGAATCTCGCCGGATAATCTGTGTCCTCCTTCAATTACGAATGATGCCATTGGGATTTATGATTTATGATTTATGATTTCAGATTTATGAACAGATATACCGCTTATAAATCATAAATCTGAAATCATAAATCTATTAGTACTTTCTCTTATTATTTCGATTATCTCTCCGGTTATTCTGATTGTTCATTTTCGGACGGTAGTTCTGATTAATACGTTCAGCCATCAGTTTGATGATGTCATCCGTCATCTGCAATTTGCCACCCGAATATTCATTAAGATCTTCTGCAATCTTGCGGTCGTCTACCGTATCCTTGTTCCAGGTCATGTAGTCTTTCTTCATGTGATTGCAGATCAGAGCAATCAGATTCTGCTTTTCATCTCCTTCGGGGAAGTCAATTGCTTTCTTTATCAATACTTCCAGTGTACGGCCGTAGTGGCGGTAACGGATTTTGGTACTGGGATAGGGGATTACTTCCGGACGGGTATTCAGATTATCTTTGCGGATAATTTCATACGGGTAATCAATATCCAGTTTGAAGTCGGACATGATAGCCAGATGATCCCATAGTTTATGTTTAAAATCGGGTACATCACGCAGATGCGGGAACATATTACCCATTATGTTGATAATGGTGTTTGCGCAACGTTGGCGTTCGGTGCGATCTTTGATTGTTAACGCGTGGTCAACCATGTTTTGGATGCTGCGTCCGTATTCCGGCAAAGGCATCCGCTTTTGTTGAGTGTTATATTGCATATATTATAAAAGTTTTTTCGGTTGGGAAGCTACAAACTCTTTCAGATAGAATGGTTCAAAATAAGCTACATCTTTAAAGTCGTTTTCGGCTATTGCTTTTTCTGCAAGTGGGAACATCATCTTTGCCAACGGACGAATATCGTCAATGAAGTGCGCATTGGGATGAGTTATTTTATCTTTGCACTTGGCAGCTCCGTCTCCAAAGAAATAAACAGGATGTTGATCCAGAAATTCCGTATAAGAGTTTTCGTCTACAATGTCAGCGGCTATATCGCGCACAGGTTTTAAGGCACGGTCGTAGATGGCGGCATATACTTCCATGCGGCGTGCGTCGATCATCGGGCATAGCAATGCGTCTTCGGGCAATTCATCATGATAAAGCAATACTGGCACGCATTGTACTTTCAATGTCGGAAGACCGATCAGCGGAATATTGCGTCCGTAACAAACTCCTTTTGCCATAGATACGCCGATACGTAGTCCGGTGTAAGAACCCGGTCCGCAACTCACCGCCACTGCATCAATCGGCATGGCGTGACTGTCGGCAAACGACAGAGCTTCGTCTATAAAAACTCCTAGCAAAGCGGCATGAGACGGGCCGTTCAGGTCTTCTTTGTTAAATACATTTTGTCCATCTTCACTCACAGCAACGGAGCATGTCGAGGTGGACGTTTCAATATGCAAGATACACGACATAGTCTTTTGTTAGTTTAATTGTGGCAAATTTACAGGTTTATTTTCAGATACACAAGCGAATCCAAAAAGGGTTCGGTATCTTTCTTATGGCATAATTGGCAGGTTTTTAGATTATTTCTATCTTTGCTATCTGATTTTAGGAATAAATACTGAATTCGTTAACATAAAATAACCGGCACAAGGAGGTCGTTGTATCTGTAATTATGATCGTAGCTATTATTATTGTACTTTTTATTTTGGTGGTGATTTCGATGTACAACTCATTGGTGAGAAAGAGAAATCAGATAGAAAATGCTTTTTCCACTATCGATGTCATGTTAAAACGTCGCTTCGATTTGATCCCCAATCTGGTTGCAACAGTTCAGCAATATGCCAAGCATGAAGCGGATACATTTGCTGCAATAACGGAAATGCGCAACAAGACTTATACTTCTCTTAATGACAGCGAAAAGGCCGACTTTGACAAAATGTTTTCTAAAGTGCGTACTCAATTCTTTGCAGTGGCGGAGAACTATCCCGAACTAAAAGCTTCTGAAAATTTCCTGCAATTGCAGCGTTCGCTCAATGAAACGGAAGAACAGTTGGCGGCTGCCCGCCGCACTTACAATGCTTCTGTAACCGATTACAATAATGCTGTCCAGACTTTCCCTATAAATCTGTTGGCAGGTATGTTTGGCTTTACAAGAAAAGCGGTGCTGACAATTCCGGAAGCAGAACGTGCAACTCCGGATGTAAAGAACTTGTTCAATTCATAAAATAGCCGGCAATGGATTATGTAGATTTTGACTCTTTGGCGCAGAAGCTGGCCCCCACATTGCAAGTTCTGGAAAATAAGCGTAAGGAACTCCTGAGGAAAGGGCGTTCAGAGGGTTTGGCTTATGCTGCCATTTTTTTTGTAGTAGGAGTGATTGCTTTGTTAATACTTAAATTGGAAGGGATCTTTGGTCCAATAGTTATTGTTGTTATTTCTGTAATCATTTTTATTACTTGTATCAATAATAAGTCGAAAATATTCTCCTCTTTTTATAAAGAAGAAGTGGTAGATGAAATAATCCATGCTTTTTGTCCGAATGCGACCTATTCTCCGAACGACGGAGTGGGTGAGGAGCTTTTTAGAAATAGCGGACTGTTTACTTCTCCCGACCGTTATCATGCCGAAGATCTGATAGAAGGATGTCTGGATAAAACCAGCTTTATTTGTTCCGAAGTACATGCTGAAGAGCGTAGGGCTCGTTCTACCAAGAATGGAGTGCAGTATTATTGGGAAGATATTTTCAAGGGATTTCTTTTCATTGCTGATTTTCATAAGGAATTTCAGGGAGAAACGACCCTCTTACGGAACAGTTTGTTTAAGGTTAAGATGGGAGCTTCAAGAGTGAAAATGGAAAATCCCGATTTTGAAAAAGTTTTTGATGTCTTTTCCACGAACCAGATTGAGGCCCGCTATCTGATTACCCCTTCCATGATGGAAAGAATGTTGAAGTTGGACAGCAATTTTAAGAAAGGAATTACCATCAGTTTCCGGAATTCTACGATTCTGGTCGCCATTCCGGATTCAAAAAACCGGTTTGAAGCAGATGTGTGGAGTTCTTTGAACGATATGAGCATCCTTAAATCGGACTTTGCAGTGCTCCAATCCTTACTGGAAATTGTAGATGAACTGAACTTGAACACACGTATTTGGAGTAAAGAGTAAGCGATAAACACGTCACTTATTTCTTGAATAATTTTCACTAATGAAAATATTCATGTAATTTTGCGGAAAACTAAAGAATCTTATGATACAATCCATGACCGGATACGGTAAAGCGACCGCTGAACTGTCCGATAAGAAAATCAATGTAGAAATCAAATCGCTCAATAGTAAAGCGATGGATCTGTCAACCCGCATCGCTCCCCTCTACCGGGAAAAAGAAATAGAAATCCGTAACGAAATTGCTAAGGCACTGGAACGTGGTAAAGTGGATTTCAGTCTGTGGATTGATAAAAAAGATGCCTGTGAACTGGTTACTCCCATTAATCAGGATGTGGTTGTGGCGTATTACGAACGGATTCGCACTATCTCCGAAACTACCGGTATCCCTGCACCCGAAGACTGGTTCTCTACTTTGCTCCGCATGCCGGATGTGATGACAAAGAACGATATTCAGGAACTGAGCGAGGAAGAATGGAAAGCTGTGCATGCCACTGTGCTTCAGGCCATTCGGAATCTGGTTGATTTCCGTATACAGGAAGGCGCGGCTTTAGAGAAGAAATTCCGCGAAAAGATTTCAAATATTGCCAAGTTGCTGGCTTCTGTTGATCCGTACGAAAAAGAGCGTGTAGAGAAAATCAAAGAACGCATTACAGATGCTTTGGAAAAGACCATCAGTGTGGACTATGACAAGAACCGTCTGGAGCAGGAGCTCATCTACTACATTGAGAAACTGGATATCAACGAAGAAAAACAACGTCTGAGCAACCACTTGAAATACTTCATCAATACTATGGAGGATGGAAGCGGACAAGGTAAGAAGTTGGGTTTCATTGCCCAGGAAATGGGACGTGAAATCAATACGTTGGGAAGCAAGTCCAATCATGCTGAAATGCAGAAGATTGTAGTGCAGATGAAGGATGAGTTGGAGCAAATCAAAGAACAGGTATTGAACGTGATGTAATTACTATTCCAATTTCAATATGGCTAAACTTATTATATTCTCAGCCCCTTCAGGGTCCGGGAAATCAACCATTATCAACTATTTGTTGGAGCAGAACCTGAATCTGGCTTTTTCTTGTTCCGCTACCAGTCGTCCGCCACGCGGAACAGAACAGCATGGAGTGGAGTACTTCTTTCTTTCTCCCGAAGAATTTCGTACCCGCATTGCCAATGACGAGTTTCTGGAATATGAAGAAGTGTACAAAGACCGTTATTACGGTACATTGAAGTCTCAGGTAGAAGCTCAGTTGACTGCCGGACAAAATGTGGTTTTTGATGTGGACGTTGTAGGTGGTTGCAATATAAAGAAGTATTATGGCGACCGTGCTCTGTCAGTATTCATTCAGCCACCTTCGGTAGAGGAACTTCGTAAACGTCTGATAGGGCGTGGAACGGATGCTCCCGAAGTGATAGAAGCCCGCGTAGCCAAGGCGGAATATGAACTGACGTTTGCCCCTAAGTTCGATAAAATCATTGTAAATGATGATTTGGAGAAGGCAAAGACGGAAGCTTTGCAGGTAATCACAGAGTTTTTATCGAAATAATAAGGTCTGTCATGTATCAGCCGAAACCTGTTTCTCCTAAACAGAACAAGTCTTTGTTGATTCTCAACGCACTCCTGGCACTTATATCTTTGGTGTCAGGTCTGATGGCGTTGTATTATAGCCAATGGACAATAGTTCTTGGTATGACATTGGTATTGCTTTCAAGTTGCATCAATGTTTATACTTGCTGGAAACGTATGAAAACAAAAGAATGAAAACGGGTATCTTCAGTGGCTCCTTCAATCCGGTACACATCGGACATCTTGCCCTTGCCAATTATCTTTGCGAATATGAAGGGCTGGATGAAGTGTGGTTTCTCGTAACCCCTCATAATCCGTTGAAGGAAGAAGATGAATTGATGGATGATACCTTCCGTTTGAAGTTAGTTCAACTTGCCATTGAGGGGTATCCCAAGTTTAAGGCTTCTGATATTGAGTTTAATCTGTCCCGTCCGTCCTATACCATCCATACATTGGATAAACTGAAAGAAACCTATCCCGATCGGGAATTTCATTTGATTATCGGTTCGGATAACTGGGCACTCTTTCCCTGTTGGTATCAGTCGGAGCGTATTCTTGCCGAAAACCATATTCTTGTGTATCCTCGTCCCGGTTATCCGGTTTCTTCCGATTCCCTTCCGGAGAATGTAAAAGTAGTTTCTTCGCCTACTTTCGAGATTAGCTCTACCTTTATTCGCCGGGCGATGGAGGAAGGGAAAGATGTTCGTTACTTCCTCCATCCTGCGGTTTTCGAGGCATTGCTTTCTGCGTTTTCCCGCTGAAAGGAGTATGGCTTATTCTTGATTCCTCTTTATATAAACCACTGAACGTCCTCCGCCCCGTTTGCGAATAATGCCTTCTGCCAGATATTCTTGTAAATCACTACTGGCGCGGCGGTCCGTTACATTCGTCAGGCGGGAGTATTCGGTGCGTGTGATGCAGATGTTTGCTTCCAGGAATTTCAGCATCATTTCTTTTCTTTTTTCCGGGGCTACTGCCGGTTTCTTTGTCGCCATCTTCTTGTCCAGCCTTTCCAAATGCATTTGATACCTAACGTACTTTTTGAAGGTTTTGCTTGGGCGGAACTTCACGGTTTCAAACCGTACGGACTCGGCACGAATATCTTTCTTGTTCATGGCGGTCCGCGTGCATTTCAGCGTAGTGCTGAAGTAACCCAGTTCGTCCAATTCCACATTGTAGCCGTCGGCAAGCCAGTCGCCCAGTGCATTGCTGATGGCTTGCATGATGCCCACTATCATGGCGTGCGGCATGTGCTGCTCTTTCACCATTCGTTCCTGAAATTCTTTTGCCGTAATGGTGCCTTTAGAGCGCACACGTGCGTGCAACGGTTTTTTCTTTCCTTCGCCACTGGGATCCGGTGTTTCGTAGAGGTCATAGTAAGTACTCATAATATATGTTTTAAGAGGTTTATACTTCCGTAGAAACAAACTGGCATCGGAACTGCAAGAAACTAATGTCGGATGTGCTACAAACTAATATCTCAGATACAAAAAAGTATTCTTACTACAAATATAGTAGTTTCTTACAATAATTGTTCTATTCTCTTACAATAATTATAGAATTATCTTACAACAGTTGATGTATAAATAATTTTTAGGCAACGAATTATTAGTTTCTTGCGGTGCAGGGATTAGTTTTTAGTAAGGATGATATTAGTTTTATTAAGGCATCAAGGCTTGGCTCTTGCTGGCCAGATTTACTACGCTTTCTTCTGTTTTCTGGTTTATTTTGTTTACTTTTGCAAAAGATTATTTAAACACGCTTATAACAACATTTGCTATAATTTGTCAAACCGAAAATGAGAAAAAGGTAATAAACCAAGTGAGTGCATGAAACCCAAAAGAAACAGGATATTTTGTCGTGATTGCAATAGATACAAAACACTATTTGAGTCAGAGTCAAAAGCGGATAATTTTATTAAATTCAATCATGAAGAGATAGAGGCGTGCAGTGGCCATGCTCCTAACCGGAGTTATTATTGCCGTTCGTGTGCTGGTTGGCATGTCACCAGTAAGCAGGAGTATGATGATAGTCTGCCTTCTTTGACCGATAAAGTGCTTGATGCTTATAGGGCAACTTTCTCAAAGACGTTAGTCCCCGATAATAGAATGTTGCTGCGGCACGCTGATGAAATAATGTCTGATATTGCAAAGCTCATAAAAGAGGAGAAGCTTGAAAAATGTGCTTCTCTTTTCCAAGAGGTAAATAGTATATTTCAGCGTATTCCTGATACGGATGATATCATTAAATATAAGGAGAGTCTGCTTTTGCGTTATAAAAAGCTGATAACTAAAATGGATTGTAATATGTTGGATGCATCTATTATCCCAATGGGCAAAATGCAAGTTTCAGTTACAGAGTCTAAGTTGAAAGAGCTTGAAATACAATATGATATGGGAAATTATGATGTTGTTAATGAACTTTTGCAAGATACTCTGGATGCTGTGTCGAATGTTGATGATGGGCCGTATAAATTGGAATTAAATAAGCGCATTAAGGTAATAGGAACAAAGAGCAGTATCAAGGCAGGCATTGAGGCAATAGAGAGGATGCGGAATCCGGACAAAAATAGTTTGCTTACAGAGTGTGAGGAAAATCTTATTAAAGTAGACTTGTCGTATGTATACGGAGAGTATCATGAATGCGTAAAATTGATACAATATGTAAGAAGGGTATATGATGTGGCATTGACTATCGAAGGTTCTGAAGCAAGAAAGAAGAAGATAGAGAGTCAGTTACATAAATACATAGAATTAGTTTCTGTTGCATTGCAAGCTCTTTGATTCTATATATAACTACTATTCCCAAATATTCAATGTTTTCAGGATATCTTCTGTTACATATTCCCGGCTTTGGGTGTGAAGTACATCCTAAAACTCCCAAATATAGTTTTCAATCAGATTGATGCGCTTCATGCACAAATACATTTCTGATGCCGGACATCCCATTGCACGGGCGGCGGACTCAATGCATGAGGATGCAAATATAGTTTTTAATTCTTCTTCTGTTACTGGCATAATAAATTAAGGAATAAAGCTATAGTTGAAAAAATAGAGATTTTCCTTGGAAAAGCATGCAAAAGTTAGTCTTTTTATATAATAGTACTCATAGGTGTCTGAGGAAAAGAAAATCCCCTTCACACCGAGTGCAAAGGGGATTCCCAATATATAACAACTATAGCTTTCTTACACGATACCTTGTGCCATCATAGCTTTTGCCACCTTCATGAATCCGGCAACGTTAGCACCCTTCACATAGTTCACATAACCGTCAGCTTCTGTGCCATACTGTACGCAGGCTTCGTGAATGTTCTTCATGATGCTCTTCAGTTTCTCGTCTACCTCTTCAGAACTCCAGCTCAGTTTGATAGAGTTCTGAGTCATTTCAAGACCGGATACTGATACACCACCTGCATTGGCAGCCTTACCCGGGGCATACAGAATCTTGGCATCCTGGAATACTTTGATAGCTTCCGGAGTAGAAGGCATGTTAGCACCTTCGGATACAGCCATACAGCCGTTTGCTACTAACTGGCGAGCGTGGTCACCGTTCAGTTCGTTCTGAGTTGCAGAAGGCAGAGCGATGTCAGCTTTTTCACCCCAAGGTTTAGCTCCTTCTACATACTTAACACCCGGATATTGCTCTGCATATTCGCGGATACGTCCACGATAGAGGTTCTTCAATTCCATGATGTAGTCCAGTTTCTCGCGGTCAATACCTGCCGGGTCGTAAACATAACCGTCAGAGTCGGACATTGTCAGAACTTTACCACCCAGTTCGAGAACTTTTTCAGCGGTATATTGAGCTACGTTACCGGAACCTGAGATCAGGCAGGTTTTACCTTTCAGGTCAGTACCCTTAGTTTTCAGCATTTCCATCAGGAAGTAGATGTTACCGTAACCTGTAGCCTCAGGACGAATCAGTGAACCACCGAATTCGCGACCTTTACCTGTGAATGTACCGGTAAATTCACGAGTCAGCTTCTTGTACATACCGAACATGAAACCTACTTCACGACCGCCTACACCGATGTCACCGGCAGGAACGTCAGTCTCAGGACCAATATGGCGCCACAGTTCCAGCATGAATGCTTGTACGAAACGCATTACTTCAGCATTAGACTTGCCACGCGGAGAGAAGTCGGAACCACCTTTACCACCACCCATAGGCAGAGTAGTCAGAGAGTTTTTGAAGGTTTGTTCAAACGCGAGGAACTTCAGGATTGAGAGGTTCACAGATGCGTGGAAACGGATACCACCTTTGTACGGACCGATAGCGTTGTTATGTTGAACGCGATAACCCATGTTTGTCTGGATGTTACCCTTATCGTCCATCCAAGTCACGCGGAATTGATAAACACGATCGGGGATGCAAAGACGCTCAATCAGATTGACTTTGTCAAATTCCGGATGTTTGTTGTACTCTTCTTCAATTGTAGAAAGTACTTCTTCCACTGCCTGATGATACTCTGGTTCGTTGGGGAACCGTCTCTTCAAATCTTCTAATACCTTAGCTGCGTTCATAATCTATTTCTTTTATTGGTTATTTTTCAGTTGACGAGAGTTCAGTTGACAAGTTGACGAGGGGTTCAGTTGATAAGGCATTTGCGCTGCCGCAGGGAATTCCTTGTAACTTGTTTCCTCGTATCTTGTTTCCCTTTTTTTCTCTATTGCGGTTGCAAAAGTACACATAAAAATGAGACAAACAAACAATTTATAAAGAAAATGCGGTAGAAAACAACATTTTTATTGTTTTCTACCGCAAAGAGGAATAAAAAGACATTATTTATCCTCTCTTTAATGATTTTATTACCGGAATGAACACTAACGCTGCCGAAATGATAAGCGTCATAATGACTGGTCCATCAATTCGTTCGACAGTTGTTAGAACAATGTAGCAAAGTGCTGCCCAAAGCAACACAATGCAAACACTTTGTGATTTCGATAACGGGCGTCTCATTTACCTGCCTTCTTTTTATCTACAATGGCGTCGATAACTGCCACTGCGGTGATGTTTACGATGTCACGAACAGAGCTTTCGAAGTCGGTGAAGTGGATAGGTTTGTTCAGGCCCATCTGTATCGGACCAATCAGTTCCATTTCCGTATTCATAGCCTGCAACAGTTTGTATGCGGAGTTGGCAGAGCTCAGGTTCGGGAATACGAGGGTGTTCACATCCTTGCCTTTCAAGCGGGTGAAAGGATATTTGGCGTCACGCATCTTGCGGTCCATGGCGAAGTTCACCTGCATTTCACCGTCAATGGCGAGGTCGGGATAGTTTTGCTGCATGTACTCTACGGCTTCGTGTACGCTTACCGGACTACCTTCGGTGTCAGCACCGAAGTTGGAGTAGCTCAGCATGGCCATTACCGGGGTATGGTTGAAGAAACGCACGGTATGCTCCGACAGTTTGGCAATGTCAATCAATGTTTCGGCATTGGGGTGACGGTTGATTAACGTGTCGGCAAGGAAATACGTTCCCTTCTTGGAGTTCAGGATGTGCATCGTACCGAAATGCTTGTATTGCGGTTGTATGCCGATAACTTCCTTGGCTACCTTGATGGTGTTGCTGTACTTCGTATAAAGACCGGTGATGAATGCATCCGCATCGCCTGTTTCCACCATCATCATACCGAAGTAGTTGCGTTCGAACATCTTGTCGTTGGCTTCCTCATAGGTAGCACCCTGGCGGGCACGTTTTTCAGAAAGGATGCGGGCATAACGTTCGCGGCGTGCTGCTTCATTCGGATGGCGCAGGTTTACAATTTCGATACCTTCCAGACTGAGGTCGAGTTCCTTTGCCAGTTTCTCAATGGTCTCGTCGTTACCTAAAACGATAGGATGGCAGATACCTTCGGCTTTGGCTTCTACGGCTGCTTTCAGCATATTGGGGTGGGAACCTTCGGCAAATACCACACGTTGCGGATTGCGGCGGGCGGTGTCGTAAAGCTGGCGGGTGAGTTTGCTTTCGTAACCCATGAGTTCGCGGAGTTGTACGCAGTAAGCATCCCAGTCCTCGATGTTCTTGCGGGCTACACCGCTTTCCATAGCTGCACGTGCCACGGCGCAGGAAACTTCGGTGATGAGGCGCGGGTCAACCGGTTTCGGGATGAAGTATTCAGGGCCGAAACTAAAGTTGTTTACATGGTAAGCCTCGTTCACAACATCGGGCACAGGCTGTTTTGCCAGGTTGGCGATGGCGTGTACGGCGGCAATTTTCATTTCCTCGTTGATGGCCTTTGCCTGAGTGTCGAGCGCGCCACGGAAGATATAGGGGAAACCGATTACATTGTTAATCTGATTCGGATAGTCCGAACGTCCGGTTGCCATCAATACATCGGGGCGGGCTGCCATGGCATCTTCGTAAGAGATTTCCGGTGTCGGGTTGGCGAGTGCGAAAACGATAGGAGACGGGGCCATGCTGCGTACCATGTCTTGTGACAGTACATTGCCTTTGGATAATCCCAAAAATACGTCTGCGCCTTTGATGGCTTCTTCAAGAGTATGGATGTCGGTACGGTCGGTGGCGAAGTAACGCTTCTGTTCGTTGAGGTCGGTACGTGCCTTGCTGATAACCCCTTTGCTATCCACCATTACGATGTTTTCCAGGCGGGCACCCAGTGAAACGTACAGCTTCGTACAGGATACAGCCGATGCACCGGCACCGTTCACAACGATTTTCACATCTTCAATCTTCTTGCCTGCTACTTGCAAAGCGTTCACAAGTCCGGCACTGGAGATGATGGCCGTTCCATGTTGGTCGTCGTGCATCACGGGGATGTCGAGTTCTTCTTTCAGGCGGCGTTCTATTTCGAAACATTCGGGAGCTTTGATGTCTTCCAGGTTGATACCACCGAAGGTAGGAGCAATGGCTTTTACAGCTTCAATAAACTTTTCAGGGTCTTTCTCGTTCACTTCGATGTCGAACACATCGATGCCGGCGTAAATCTTGAAAAGCAATCCTTTACCTTCCATTACGGGTTTGCCGCTCAATGCGCCTATATCGCCCAGACCGAGCACTGCGGTACCGTTGGAAATTACAGCTACCAGATTACCCTTCGCTGTATATTTGTATGCGTCCTGCGGGTTCTTTTCTATTTCAAGACATGGCTCCGCCACACCGGGGGAGTATGCAAGTGAAAGGTCGGTTTGGGTACTGTAGGGCTTGGTGGGCACTACTTCTATCTTACCTGGTTTGCCTTGTGAGTGATATAGCAAGGCAGCTTCTTTGGTTATCTTAGCCATGGTAGTTGATTATGAGTTGTTAGTTAAAAGTTATAATTTGGGCGCAAAGGTAGGAATAAATGTGATAAAATGTAAGTGCGTGTGCGATAAAAAACTATTAAATTGTACTTATTTAGGGCTTATAGAAGGAAAAAATAAGCAAACTGTCTCTGAATAGCGACTTGCCGTTATTTTGCTCCGGATGACAGAGTGATAGGCTTCTTCCTATTCAGAGACAGTCTGAGGTTTGTTTTTGGGATTATAATTTTTCCCTATGTTTCTGCCTGTGAGTTAAGTAATTGCAGGCAGTATTTACTTTATTCGGCTTTTTCTTCTCCTTCCGCTTCCGGCGCCTTGTCTATCAGCTCCAGGAACTGGTCGAGCTTCGGAGTGATGATAATTTGCGTACGGCGGTTGCGTTGCTTGCCCAGTTCGGTGTCATTATCCGTGAGAGGATTATATTCTCCACGGCCGGCGGCGGAAAGACGTTTGGGGTCGACGCCGTATTGATTCTGCAAGGCTTGCACTACGGATGAGGCACGCAGGGCGCTCAGGTCCCAGTTGTTGCGGATGTTGGGGCGGGAGATGGGCACATTGTCCGTGTTACCCTCTACCAATACTTCGTAATCCTTGTAATCGGTGATAATCTTGGCAATTTTGCTCAACGTTTCACCGGCGCGTTCGTTGATTTCGTAACTGCCGCTCTTGTATAGCATGTTGTCTGCCAAGGAGATGTAAACCACGCCTTTCAAGACCTTTACATCCACCTCTTTTAGCTCTTCGCGGCTCAGGGAGCGGGTGAGGTTGTTGGTCAGCACTACGTTCAGTGAGTCTGATTTGCTCTTGGTGTCCACCAGTTGCTTGATGTAGCGGTTGGAGGCGTTAATCTCATCCACCAGTTTGGAGATGTTGATGTTGCCTTGGGAGTTCTGCTGGAGGCTCTTGTCGAGGGAACCTTGCAGGGTGGCATAGCTGTTGCGCAACTCCTGATTGTTTTTTCGGGCTTCGCTTAGGCGATCCTCCAAGCTTTTGGCCTGCGTGCGGTACTCGGCAAGCTGGATTTGCGCATCCTGATAGGATTTATCGAGGGTGGTCTTCTCGTCCTTCAGCTTGTTATAATCTGTTTGAAGATTCACTAATTCTTTCTTGCTTACGCATCCCGTTAAGAACAGAGTCCCGACCAACAGAAAGGATGCAGCTAATTTTGTACGTTTCATAAATCTTTCTATTATAATGTTTATAAGTAATATAACGCTAATAGTTTCCAAATGGTTGAACTGTTGCAAAGATAGTGAATACTATGCAATTATTCTTCTGCGGACATCACTTTTCTGATTTCAGTGTCTGCATCGGCTCCTTCCGGCAATCCCAGTTTTATGCGTATCCGGTATCGTGTTTTCGAGACACTGGATTTGCTGATACCCAAGGTGCGTGCCATTTCGAAGTTGTCCAGTTGCAGCATGGCGAGCATGCAGAAGAGTTCGTCGCTGTAGGTCAGGTCGGGGCAACGGTTCCGCAGACGGTTCAGTGCTGTGGGATAAACGGCGGAGAAGTTTTGGCGGAAGCGTTCGGCATCTTCTTTGCTGAAAAGGCTTTGTTGCAGGCTCTCCATGATGCTGTCGAGGTTGCAGGTGCTTTCGTGTGTGGCCTGGATGTCGGAGAGTTGGCGGACCAGGTCGAGATTGCGGTCGTTGAGTTGCTGGCGGTCGCGGATGAGGCTGTGCAGTTGCGTTTCCTGTTCGCGCAGCAGGGTGGCGGCGGCTTCCTGCCGGATGCGGATGGCACGATGTCTCATCACTACCCAGATGATGATGCCGGCAGCCAGCAGCAGGCAGAGTGTGCCAATGAGGAGGGTGGTGCGCAGGCGACTGTCCTTCAGTGCCACTTCGGCGGTGAGGGCGCGGTTTTCCTGCTCTTTCTTTTCGGTTTCGAAGCGGATGTTGGCGGCGGCAAGCTGGCGTATCTTCGCGTCGCTGGCTATGGAGTCGGAAAGGGCTTGATAGCGGGGCAGGAAGTCGGCAAGGAGGGCGAGACGGCCGGTATGGCGGTAGCACTCGGTGAGCAGGCGGGCAGCCTGGTGGGCCATGAGGCGTTCGGAAATGTTCTCCGATTCCGTTACGGCACTTTCCAACAGGGGGATGGCGCGGAGGTATTGTCCGGCTTGGGCACAGGCGCTTCCATAATAGTAAAGGTAGAAGGCTTGGCGATGGGCAGGTATCTGTCCTTCGAGGGTGGTGAAAATGCGCAGGCCTGCTTCCAGTGAGTCGGGCTGCAAAGTGAGCAGATGGGCGCGTTCGAGGGCGGCTTGCAGCTTATAGTAATCGTTGCCTGTACGGTTGAAGCAGCTGTCGGCTTGTTGCAGGGCGACGAGGGCATCAGCGGAACGGTTCATTTCGGCAAGGACGGCGGCTTTGTTGATGTAGGAGCGTCCGCGCAGGTTGTTCAGTATCTCGAAGTCTTTGGGGGCGTCGGTCACGATGGCGCAATAGCGCAGGGCTTCGTCGTAAAGGCCGAGACGGCGGTAGGCTTCGGTCAGGTTTTCGGCGGCGATATATTGCCCTTGTTCGTCGGGTTTGTCGGAGGGAGTGGAGGCAATGGCTTGGCGGCAGAGGGCGATGCTCTGTTCATATTTACCCTGGTGCAGGTAGATGTCGGCGAGGCGGGCGATAGCATGGGGATAGAGGCCACCCCGGAAACCGGTGTGGCGGGCAATGTCGATAACCCGCAGGAAGGCTTGCTCGGCACGGGTGCTTGCGCTGTCCACGCCCATGTAGGTGATGCCGGCGGCGGCACTCCAGTAGCTGTCATTCTCGGGACATTCGAAGCGTCCGGTGGCTTGTGCACGGGCAAGGAGGCCGGAAGGGAGGGGGGCGGCGATACTGTCTTCTGTCCGGGCGAGCTTCATGGCTTGGTCGAGGCATTGCAGGGCTTCGGCGTGGCGGTCGAGGGGCATCAGCATCTGGGCTTTGGCGGTGAGGAGGCCTCGCAGGCAGTAGCGTTCCAGAAAGGGGAGGTGCAGGCGTTGGAGGCTGTCGAGGTGGCGGTAGCCGCCTTCAAAGTCTATTAGCAGGTTGTAGCTTACCATCAGGTAGCGCAAGGCACGGTTGCAGAGCAGGCGGCCTTCGCCGGTGCTGAGGGTGTCGGAGTGCTGCGGGGCGTCGGGATTGAGGCTGGCGGGCAGCAGGAAGATGGAGTCGAGATAGGGGATGGTTTCACGCTCCCGCCTTTGGTCGTAGAGGGGCTCTGTGGCGGCGAGGAAACGCAGGCTGTCGGCGTGGTAGCGGGAAGAACGGAGAGGGGCGGCTGCATTTCCGGTGATGGTTTCACTTCCGTTGCCGGTATGACAGGCGATGAGGCACAGTGGTAGTAACAGTAGTAGTAGCGGTTGTGGTATTTTATGCATGGTGGTCGTTTAAGATTGGGGTGAATTTCAAAGTGAATCACATGCACGCCCATCCGAACTTGCGTACAAGTTCCGTAAGCAGGTTGCGGTCTTTCATTGGCAGACTGATTACAATGCTCTCGCGTGCATCCTCCGGTAAGACGTATCCGGCGGTGGGCAGCTTGTCTTCAGGTAGCGTTTTTTCATCTGACAAAGTTTTCCGGTACTCTCCTGACTGAAACACTACATCATAATATTCCCGTTCATTTTCCGGTTGAAGAAAGAGCTGACGCAAGTCTGCCTTACCCGTCAGAAAAGCATCCAACAGGCGTGCCGAAATGCGGATCCCTGTATAGCGGCACGCAGGCTCGTCTTCATACAGCAAACAAAGATACAGAGTTTCAAAGGCGTCTCTCGCCACGAAAAGTTGCGGTACGTCACAGAAGTCCAACAACTTGTCTATCCTTAACATATCTTCCATAATCAGACTGTTTTAGCTTGTGAAACATTAAAGTCTTTTGTTCTCCACCAAGAGTAATGAGCTATGCCGAAAGTTTTCTTTATCATTCCGTCTTTAGGTTCCAGTTTGACGATGACGATGCTTGCATTTTTGAATTTGGGCAGCTTCAATCTTCTCTCTGCTTCCTCCTTTGTAGAAAATAAGGAAATGGCTCTCGCTATACATTCATCTATTCCGAAACCTTTGAAGACTTTGTCCGGTTGTAATTTCCTCTGTGAAAAGAAGTCTTCCGTTGTGGCAGGATTACCGTTGGCAATTCTATAGTAATATCCCTTACACTGTGCGGCATCCGTAGGAGGACATTGTTCGGGCAGTGCTTCAAACCATTCTGCTGTCATTCTGCTTGATTTTCTCGCAAAGTTAATCCATTCCTGCTGATTAACAAATGTTTTTCTTACTTTGTTTGCAGGCCTTTATCCGGAAATCCGTATCTTTGTACCTGTCACTAAAAGAAGTAAGATATGGAAACCACCCAGGAGATCGTCGACCGTCTGCGGGCTTATAAGGAAAAGTTTGCCGACAAATATGGCATCGAACAGTTGGGACTGTTCGGTAGTGTGGCGCGGGGGGAACAGGACGAGAAGAGCGATATTGATGTGTTTATTACGATGAGCCGTCCCAGTTTCTTTACCCGTATGAATATAAAAGAGGAGCTACAGAAGCTTTTTCATCGGAAAGTAGATTTGATAACCTTGCACGAAAACATGTTTCGCAGTTTTCGCCAAAACCTTGAACGTGATGCGATATACATCTGAAATGAGTGTGCTTGAACGGTTGGAATTTCTGACCATGAAAGCGGAACAGGCTGTGGAGCGGACGGCAGGTATTACAGATTATCGACAATTTCTTACCTCGCCCGATGCCATGGATGTTTTTGATGCTACTGTGCTTCGTGTGCAGGTAGTGGGTGAGATGCTGAAACAGGTAGACGACAAGACAGAACGGAAACTCCTGCGCCCCAATTATCCGGAGATACCGTGGAAAAGTGTATTCGGACTGCGTAACTTTATCTCCCATGAATATGCTTTGGTTGATCCGCAAGAGATTTTTGCAGTAGTCAAGCAAGACCTTCCCCAATTGATTCTCGTCCTGCACCGCATCATTGATGATTTGCGCAGCGGACGCTATAACGGTGTTTTCACTGTTGTGCCCTGAAACTTTTCGGCATAAGGAGAAGCTTGTCACTACGAAATTATAATATAGTAGGCGGCTGCCTCGGAAAGTGAGAAACTTTCTTTCTCTCTTCCAGGCAGCCGCCTTTTTCTTTGCTCCTCGCAGGTTATCCCAACGGATTTTCCTCTATTCCTCCGTCTCCGCCGCTGCTGCCGCCACTGCCTGTGCCGTCCAACTGGCTGATGGAGTTGATATTTGCCCACGTCACGTTTTCGCCGACGAGGCCGCGGGTGATGGTGCTGCCTTGCCGATGCGACTCGGGCACGAAGCGTACGCGGGTGCCGGAGATTTGGTTGGCGTTCACCTTTTCGGCCGTGTCCACGCCTTTGCCGGTGGAGATGCAGGTGTAGTAGAAGGTTCCCAGACCCTCCACGTGTACCGTGCGACCGGTGTTCATACATGTCCCCAGCACAAGGCCGAGGGCTTCGAGGGTAGCTTTGGTGTCGGCGCTGCTCACGGTGGAGATGAGCGCTATCTGCTTGCAAAGCTCGTCCATTTCGATGGGTTTGCCCACGCTCACGGCTTGGGGATGCCACTTCTTGGACAACTTTTTGTAAATAGGTTTGAAAAATGCCATATTCTATGGTTTTTTAAGTGAAACATCTGCCTGAGCCTTGTGCAGAGGGCTTGTGGAGCGGTTTTTTAGGGGTGCTGACACTTGTGCTAAGTGTCAGGGATACTTGTGCTAAGTGTCATGGACACCTGTGCTAAGTGTCGGGGATACTTGTGCTAAGTGTCAGCGAGGTGAAGCCGTATTCCGCTAAGTCTGCATTTATTGTCAGGATTTATCTTAATATTCGTCAATCAAGGGGGACGTATCAGAAGTGCTTTTCTCCGGTTACTTCAGCCAGACTACTACGTTGAGATAGAGGTCGCTGAAGTTAGTGTCCGTATAGTCTTCGGCACACACGGTGTAGGAGATGCCTTTCAGACGTCCGTCGCTGCCGTATATCTGGGTGGCGCTGACCACGGTTTGGAGTTCTTCGGGATAGGAGTTCTCAATACTCACCTTCAGTTGGCTGCCGGCGCAGGTGTCCGAGCCTTCGCCCAGGAACTTGTAGGCGTAGTGACCTGTACCTTCGTCGGCTTTGTTGAGGGTGAAATATTGATGACCCGTTTCGTCCGTCATGCTGACGGTGATTGCGCGGCTGGCGCGTGTAAAAGCGCTCCATGACAAGGCATAGCCTTTTTCTGCTCCTGATAGTATAATTTCTCTTTTCATAATGAATTTGTTTTTATCTGTGTTTCCCTCTCTCTTCCTCTTCGCAGCTTTTCCGGTAGGGAAGGATGGCAAAAAACGAGAGTGAGGGTGAGGCAGCGTGCCGCCGACTGTATTCCCCGGTGGCTTGGGAAGTCTTTTCTGTGTGTGACCTCTCCTGCGATGTCTTCCTCCTTTCCTGATGCAGGCGGATTAGGGTGTTCCGTCCTTTTTTGTGTGGGTGAGGCTGCCGTCCGGGCAGGGACGTATGGCCCGGGATGGCAGTCTGTATTTCCTTCTTTCTGCACGCCGCATTTCGGCGGGGCAGGTTTAGTTGGCAACCTTCTTTGTGAGGTTTGCCGTTACGGTGTAGTATTTACCCGAAGATATCGCGCCACCGCTCAGCGTTACGGTGTATTCTTGGTTCTCGGTATCCGTCACTGTGATGATGATTCCCCCGCCACCTGCATTGCCACGCACTAAGTAGGCTATCAGCTTTCCGTCAGTACACTGGAAACCATTTTCACCCTCTCCCAAGTGGAGAATTAGACGAGCATCTCCGATACCTTGCCCTCCGGCATACCCAGACTTCAGATTAACACTACGGTAGAGTGAGAGCCCATAACTGCTGTCACCGCCGGTAGCGGTTAATTCCAGTTTCTTCACATTCTTATTCTTTGAATCATCAGGTAGCTGCAGGGTGAACTTCATCAGTGATACGTGTTGTTTAAAGGAAAAATGAGTTTGACCTTCGTCGGCGTAATTAGCGGTGGCGTACATGAAATCGTAATCGGAGATGTGGGCGGTGCTGTTGTTCGTGGTCTGCCGTTGCTCAACGAATGAATCCGGTTCTTTTTGTGCAGTAGAAGCGGAATTTTCTGGCTTCTTTGTGAGATAGCTGATACAAGCTAGCCAATCACTTCCATCGTCGTATATGAGTGCATTCTTGGGATTTACGTGGAAGGCAAAGAGTTTCGTTCCCGAGGTGACGCCGGTAAGTCCGTCTATGGCTGTAAATGTAGCTTGGGTTCCATTGGCTTGGTTGCAGGTGTATTTCTTGAAGCCGGCTTGTTCAAGGGGTTTTCTGCTTTCTGCCGTTCCTTGGGCAGGCGGCACGCCTATGTATATTTCGTCCCCCGTCTTCCAGGTTACGTCCATCTTACCGCCGTTTTCTTGGTAGTTCAACCTTGTCTGCGCGCCTGCGTCTTGCGATACGGTTACGGTGGTCAGTGTGCCGGTTACGGGTTTGGTGTCCGGTTCTTGTGCGTTGTCCGGTAGGGGCATTTCGTTGGTGCAGGCTGTGGCGGCGGTCAGCATGAGGGCTGCCATGGCTGCTTTATATACCTTATTATATATACGTTTCATGGTTTTGTTTCCTTTCTTTTAGGATGATTACTTGTTTTTGTTATTGCTCCACGGTGAGGATGTCGTTTATCAGGTCTTCCAAGTCGCTGCCCGATGCGGAGTTGTAGCTGCGGCGGGCATTGCTGCTTCGGGAGGGGCTTCCCCAACTGCCACCACTCTCAAAACCCGTAAGGCTGGCACTCATCACGCTGCCTTCCAGGTCCATCTTAATCACTTCCATTTGCGGTGGCGTGTAGGTCATCTTGTTGCCGACGGGGGTATGTGTGGCCGGGGCTTGGTGTTGTTTCATTTGTTCTGTTCTCATAATCATTTGTTTTTTAAGGGTTAATAAAAATGTTGTCATTATCTGATTTTTGTTTCTTTGTCTTCGGCGGGCTGCTCTCCGAGGAACATCATGTGTCCGGGCGGCAGTTTGTCCAGCGGTTCGCCCAGTAGCTGGAGCCATCGTGTCAGGTCTTCTTCGGCGGGCAGGCCTTTCAGTTTCTGTCGCAGGCGTTGCTTGGTCTTTATCACGCTGTTGGGCGTGATGCCCATGCTTTGGGCTATCTGTTTGTTTCGCAAACCCAGCTTGATGAGGAAACAGGTGTGCTCTTCGCTGTCGGAAAGGCGGCCGTCGGTGTGTGCTGTCAGTTGCTTCAGGAAGTCGGGGTAGTAGGTCATCATGAAGCCCACCAGCATCTGGTGGCTTTGGCTCTTCACGGCGGGCGGGCTGTAGAGGATGTTTCGCTGGGCGTGCATCTGTGCCATGGGGCATTCTGCCTCGTGGCGGTGCAACTGCTGTTCTACGCGCAGCTTTATCAGGGTGTCTATGCGTCGGCGCATTCGGGGCCATCGGTGTGTTTGCAACCATTGCTGTGCCGTGATGGCAAGGGCGCATCCGCCTATAAAGGCGGCCGTGGCGAGTAGTGTGGTGTTTATATCCATTGTCAATATTCTTGTTTGTCAGTACATGCTTTGCCTATCAGCAAAACTTACGAGTTCAAGATAGGGCTTATCTGTGTAACCACCGCACTTTGTCTATGGACAGTTTGATGGACAGGTAGTGTAATTTTGCCGTGACAAGGCAAGTGAACGGCATGGTTTGTGAAAAATAACGGAAGCATGAGGGCACGAAACAAAAAAGGCGAAAGACTTTTCGGTCTTTCGCCTGAGTGGGGGATGAATGAGGAAATGTAAATATGTGTTGATGAAGGTGGGGCTATAGCTTGTTAATCTCTTCGGAAGATAATCCGGTAGCTTTGATTATCACTTCTTCTGAAGCGCCAAGCTGTTTTAAATTTCGTGCGATAGAATAGCGTTCTTCTTCTCTTCCTTCTTCTCTTCCTTCTGCACGTCCCTCAGCATGCCCCTCAGCACGTCCTTCTGCACGCCCTTCTGCACGCTCCGTATATATATTGTCACGGAGAATGACGATATTATCTAAGTGACGGTAATATGCTTCGAGTTCTTCTTTTTTCATTCGGTCCAGTTTCAAACGTTCGCGTGCTTCATGTAGCCCCGGAGCTGTGGCATTGTCCGGAATATCTCCTGTATTCAGGTAATAAATCCACTCTTCCAGAGGGCTTTTAGCTACCTGATTAAAGTCATTTACTTTTAGAATATAGTATTCAGGATAAAGTTGACTTACTTGGTTTACCTTGAAGGTTTGTTTTTGGAAAGGAGTTAGTTCCAAAATGTCACCTTCGTGAATACCGCGGAATTCGGTCTTACCATGATATACGGTATCTTTTCCGTTGCCTAAGAGAAGTATACTATGTTGACGCTATATACTTTTCGTACCTTGTCATAGCCTTCTCCTCGATTGATGTATTCGGTCACCAGCTTGGAAGTTCCGAACAGCATACGCTGGAAATAGGCGTATTCATTGTTGTTCTGCACTTCAATCAGAATGAGTTCACCTTTGGAGTTTTCGGCAAGCATGTCTACACGATTATACTTGTCAAATTCGTCTTCTTGGTTACTTTCACTTTCCAGTAACTTTTGGATAGTGATGTTTTCTTTCAGAAGGGTGGTCAGGAACCCTTCCAGTACTCCGAAATTGGCTTTATTGCGCAATAGGCGCTTCATAGCCCAATCGAAACGAATATAATTACTTGCCATCAGTTCGTCTCCTTTCTCTTGTTTTGTTTTCATGCTAACAAAGGTAAGGTGAAAATGTTGAATTACAAGTCATTTGTAGTTATTTTATTTATCACTTTATTAACTGCTTACCAAAGCTTTGCTTCTTTTTTCTCGAAGAAACGTCTGTTTTCACATCTGGTGACCATTGGTTGTGTAAGGAGGTAGCCTTTCTCGTCAATCTGTGACTTTACTTCCTCGTTAGGGAAGCCGAGAGTATAAATCTGAAATCTTTCATCATATTCTTTTATTGTTAGATATCCGCTTTGGTACAGTAGAGGTACAAGATTATTTGTATCAACCATATCGGCATTCAACGAAAGTGGCCTACTTGTATGCCGTCCATCTCGCGCAGGTCAAAGTTGGTCTTTTTCAGCATATTCACTAAGAAGGTGGGGGTGCCGCTACCGAACCAGTAGCTACCGAAGGCACGTTTCATCAGCGCATTGAGCACGCTGAAGGGATTGTACATTGGTGTGAACTCCTCATCGTTGGTAAAGCGGTAGCCGTCGTAAAGACGGGTCATCTTTTCCAGTAGGGCTTCGTGTGAGAGTTTCTGTTTCAGTGCCATTGCCTCCAGTTCGGGGACAAAAGTAGTCTCAATTTCTGGCAATGTCATGCCGCAAAGGGTGTTGTAGTCGAGGTCGAAACTGATGTCGCTCAGTTGGTTGAGGTTGCTGAAGATGCCCATCTGCGCAAACTTGGTCACTCCGGTGATGAGGACGAATTGCAGCCAGGGGTCGGCATCTTTCAATACGGTATAGAAGGCGGTCAGCGTTTCGCGGAAATCGTTTTGCAGCTTGGAGTTGTCGAAGGAGCGGAGTAGTGGCTTGTCGTATTCATCGATAAGCACTACGACACGGCGACCAGTCTGTTCGTAGGCTTGCTTGATGACGGTCATGAAGCGGCCGGAATATGTGATACCTTTGCCGCCGGTCTGATATAATTGTTCCCACGCTTGGAGCTGACGTTCAAGCATATCTGCCAACCGTTCTTTACTATCGTACTTCTCGGCATTCAGGCTGAGATGCAGCACGGGATATTCATACCAATTATTTTCCAGTTGTTCCATAGCCAATCCCCGGAAAAGCTCTCGCTTACCCTTGAAGTAGGCTTCGATAGTGGAGAGCAACAAGCTCTTTCCAAAACGGCGTGGGCGGCTCAGGAAACAGGGCACACCTGCTTGGACGAGTTTGTAAATGAGTGCCGTCTTGTCTACATAAACAAAACCTTCACTACGTAGTTTTTCAAAGCTTTGTATTCCGACGGGAAGTCTGCGCGGGGTGAAATTATTTGTATTCATAACCACTGGATTTGATGAACTGTTTGCAAAGATAACAATTATCCCCGTACTCCGGTTGGGGAGTCGGGGATATTATTCTTTGGATTTCTCTTTGTCAGATACAGTTTTTTATCTGATCGGCAGCACAGTGCTTATGCGTTCAGCGCCTGTTCAATATCTGCAATGATATCATCCGCATTCTCGATACCAACCGAGAAACGGATCAGGTCGGGACGTACACCGGCTTCCATCAATTGTTCGTCCGAAAGCTGACGGTGCGTATGGCTGGCGGGGTGCAGCACGCAGGTGCGGGCATCGGCTACGTGGGTGACGATAGCTGCCAGTTTCAGTGAGTCCATAAATTTGATGGCTACTTCGCGACCTCCTTTCAAACCGAAGGTGACAACACCGCAAGAACCGTTCGGCATGTACTTTTGTGCCAGTTCGTGATATTTGTCTCCGGGAAGGCCACAGTAATTAACCCATGCCACCTTATCGTTCTTGGAAAGATATTCGGCAACTGCCTGTGCATTCTTGCAATGTTGCGGCATACGCAGATGGAGCGTTTCAAGACCGATATTCAGCAAGAATGCATTCTGCGGAGACTGAATGCTGCCAAGGTCACGCATCAACTGTGCGGTAGCTTTGGTGATATAAGCCATTTTGCCGAAAGCTTTTGTATAAGTCAGGCCGTGATAAGATTCGTCGGGCGTACACAATCCGGGGAATTTGTCGGCATAAGCATCCCAATTGAAGTTTCCGCTATCCACGATGGCACCGCCTACGCTGGTGGCATGACCGTCCATATATTTGGTGGTGGAATGCACCACGATATCGGCACCCCATTCGAACGGGCGGCAGTTAATAGGAGTCGGGAAGGTATTGTCTACAATCAAAGGCACGCCGTGGCTGTGGGCGATGCGGGCGAACTTTTCGATATCGAGCACTTCCAGCGTCGGGTTGGAGATGGTCTCACCAAACAGTGCCTTGGTGTTCGGGCGGAAAGCGGCTGAGATTTCTTCTTCCGGTGCGTCCGGGTTGACGAAAGTAACTTCGATGCCCAACTTCTTCATTGTCACACCGAAGAGGTTGAAGGTTCCACCGTAGATGGTAGATGAACAGACGAAGTGGTCGCCTGCCTGACAGATATTAAAAATAGCGTAGAAGTTGGCAGATTGTCCGCTGGATGTCAGCATGGCGGCCACACCACCTTCGAGGGCGGCTATCTTGGCGGCAACGGCGTCATTCGTAGGGTTTTGCAGGCGGGTGTAGAAGTAGCCGTTCTCTTCAAGGTCGAAAAGGCGTGCCATTTGCTCGCTGGTTTCATACTTGAAGGTTGTACTTTGGTAGATGGGGAGTACGCGGGGTTCACCCTTCTTTGGAGTCCATCCGGCTTGTACGCAGAGTGTCTCCGGTTTTAATTGTTTTGCCATAATGCTATCTATTTTTATAGTTTCTTATCAATTAACGCATTTATGGGCGCAAAAGTAGGGAAAATAATTGTATTTTTGTCCGCAACAGTTGAAGTAATTTGTAAAAGCTACAAGCTACGAGCTACGAGTGACAAGTACCTTTCGGCGTGGCGGCCGGGCAAACAAAGCGTAGCAACTTGTCACCCGTAGCATGTAGCTCGTAGCTCATTAATACCAAGGATATTATGGTTCGGATATTATTTTTGTTGTTTATATCTTCTTTCCTGTTTCTCACTCCTTTCCACGCTTCGGTGCAGGAGGAAAGGGCTGCACCGAGGTCTGGTGAGGGCATTTCGGCCTTCTTGCAGCGCAATAAGCGTCCCGGTAAAGCCTACTATCTGGAGTTCCTTGAACTGAATAAAAAGCAATTACACGGAAAACAGGAATTGCGCTTAGGGGTGAAGTACCTGCTTCCGCCACTGAGATCCAAAACCGAAACTGCTGCTAATTCATCTACTTCTTCTGCCTCTGCTGCCGGTTCCGGCAAAACAATTCATGAACCTCTTTTCGGAAAAGAACTGGCTAAAGTCCAGGTGACCGGTAACCGTTTGAAGGGTGCCTGTTTCTATGTGGTCAGCGGACATGGAGGACCCGACCCCGGTGCTATCGGTAAGATAGGGAACGTTGAACTCCATGAAGATGAATATGCTTATGATGTCGCTCTGCGTCTTGCCCGTAATCTGATGGAAGAGGGAGCGAAGGTTTATATCATTATTCAGGATGCCAAAGACGGCATTCGTGACGACCGCTACCTTAATAATAGTAAGCGCGAAACTTGTATGGGAGACGCTATCCCTCTGAACCAAGTGGCTCGCCTTCGTCAGCGATGTATCAAAATCAATGAACTTTATAGAAAAGACCGCAAGAACTACACCTATTGCCGTTCCATCTTCCTGCATGTGGATAGCCGCAGCAAGCGACATCAGACGGATGTATTCTTTTATCATGCCCCCAACAGTGCCAACAGCAAGCGTCTGGCAACTACGATGAAGAATACTTTTGAGTCTAAGTATGATATGCATCAGCCCAATCGCGGCTTTACGGGCACAGTAGGCCCGCGCAATCTGTATGTATTGGCCAATTCTACTCCTGCCGGAGTTTTTGTAGAACTGGGAAATATTCAGAACACTTTCGATCAACGCCGTTTCGTAATCAGTTCCAACCGCCAGGCTTTGGCGAAATGGATGATGGAAGGCTTTATTACTGATTATAAAAAGAGTAAGTAATCACTCTTGTCAGCTTGTTTTCTTCTCGTGCATAATGACGACGGTGACTGCCGTCAATATCAACAATATGCCCAGGCCACTGCCCGGGGTGAAACTTTCTTTGAAGACCATACATCCGATAGCTACCGCCGTAAGAGGTTCTAAGGTTCCGATTCAAATTTTCATACAGGATTCTGGAATCCGCTGCAAAAGTACAAAATACAAAGGTGAAAAAATCCATAATCGAGAGCAAAATCG